>Ga0209491_10003481_pt1 | contig 25928 bp, 17 predicted proteins | sample BON02_FD_187213 | JGI IMG/M metagenome (GOLD analysis project Ga0209491, IMG submission 187213) | Freshwater microbial communities from Lake Bonney liftoff mats and glacier meltwater in Antarctica - BON-02 (SPAdes) (version 2) | ecosystem: Environmental > Aquatic > Freshwater > Ice > Glacier...
TCACTTGGAGTTGTTCCCTCACAGATGGTCAAGGTTCCGTTCCCACCTGCATCCGGAGCATCCTGGATCGTTACCGTTACTGTAGCAGTTGCTGCTACAGTACATGTACCAGTTGCAGCAACGGTATACGTATAGCTGTTTCCAATATTTGACCAGGTTCCGCCTCCGTCAGGAGTGCCGTTCAAAGAAGCAAATAATTGTGAGTCACTTGGAGTTGTTCCTTCACAGACCGTCAAGGTTCCGTCCGCACCTGCGTCCGGAGCATCCTGGATCGTTACCGTTACCGTAGATGTGTCTTCTGATGGACAAGATCCCGTTTCTGTTACTGTATAGGTATAAACTCCATTAACTGGTGCTGACCAAGTTCCGCCTGCGTCAGGAGTGCCGGTCAAAGAAGCAAATAATTCTGTTTCTGTTGGTTGAGCAGCACCTTCACATAGTGCAATTGCTCCATCTGTTCCTGCATCTGCTGCAGTACTTTGATCGCAGGTTATTACTAAACTTGTTTCTGAATTATCATTCGAATTACTAGCATTTCCCTGGGATGCATTTAGTGGGGGAGAGGCACAACCTGCGCATAATAAAGGATTATTAGCTGTGATATATACAAAATTTCCCGCAATTCCGTCAGCATCGCTCACCGTGTTACCTCTTACGGTAATCAAAATATCTCCAATATCAAACGAGGTAAACCCCCCACCTGTGTTTTTCAGCTGTATTGTGTTTCCGGAACCGTTCGACAAACTTAATTGACTCCAACGTGCGTCACTTCCTGAAGCAATTCCCATAATCTCAGCACTGGCGCCAACACTAATAGTAACTCGTAATGAATTACTAACTATAGTGTTGTTACCATAATTCCCAACAGTGGCTCTCAAAATCCCTGTAGAACCTTGCGTCACACTTGCTGGATCCATTAGAATTCCAATTCCAGGATCTGAGTTTTGTGAATATCCTTTTGGTATAAAGACAAATACAATAAAAAACAGTAATATTAATTTATGTAGATTACGCATATTCATATTGTTTACTATTGATTTTTTTAGAGCTGACTACAGTCACAATTACTGAGCTTTAATTATAGTGCTGTAGGTGTTGTTATAACTCTGACCATCTAATCCTGATCCCTCTACAATTGTCACTGTAATTGATTGTGTTGTTTGAGTTGGGATATCTGATTTCCGCTCTATTGTAAAACCAATTTTCGATGATGTATTTGTCCCAATTATTACACCTGATTTTAATGTCACTGTTATGAACAGTGAGTCTTCAGTTATTATCCAGTCATTATTATTGACAGGAAGACCGCCGGAGGTACTCGCAGAAGCTTCATAGGTAATATTAAATGCAGATTGTTTTGGGATTTTAAGGACTATTAGCCCAGTTGATGGTACTCCGTTAATTTCAGATATATTCACAACAAAATCTTTTGTATCTCCTGCAGATGAAAAGAGTAAACCATTAATATCTATTGTTGGAGTAAAGTCCGGTAACACTGGAACTGGTGGTGCTGTTGTTGTTACAGTCGGCGTGTTGTTATCATTAGATGTTCCCGAAATATCGGTTACGTCATTTCCGTTAGGATCTTTTGCCGTAACCAAAGCCGAGTTGGTTATACTTCCGGTATCAATATTGGCTTGAGTTATAGTATAAGTTGCTATTGCTATGGCTATTGCGTCTGGTGCCAAAGAAGCAATCGGGTTTCCAAGGAATGTCAACCCTTCCATTGGATCCGTTAAAAGGACATTAGTCAAAGTAATATTCCCTATATTTTTAACTGTAAAAATATAGGTTATTACATTTCCTGCGATTCCGGTTCCGCTAACACTGGCAGTTTTAACTAATGTTATGGCCGGACTAAAAGTCAGAGGAGTTACTGTTTGAGTATTATTATCATTCGCTGTGCCCGAAATATCAATTACATCAATTCCGTTAGGATCTTTGGCAGTAACTAAAGCCGAGTTGGTTACACCTCCAGCATTAATATCGGCTTGAGTAATGGTATATGTTCCTGTAATAATTGAGCTAGAAATACCTACTTCCAAGACGGCAATTGGACTTCCTGAGATGGTCAAACCTACCATTGGATCCGTTACAGTCAGATTAGTCAATGTAGTATTTCCTGTATTGGTTACTGTAAACGTATAGGTAATCACTTCCCCTATTATTCCCGTTCCACCGATGCTTGCAGTTTTCACCAAGGCAACAGCTGAAGTTTGGTTCAAGGTTGTGATGGTAGAGATGTCATTATCAATTGCAGTACCAGAGATGTCAGTTACGTTGCTACCGCCCGGATCCTGAGCAGTAACCGTAGCCGAGTTGGTTACAGTTCCTGCGTTAACATCAGCTTGAGTAATAGTGTATGTTCCGGTGATAGTGGAGCTGGAAGCGCCTGCTTCTAAGGAAGCGATTGGGCTTTCTGAGATTGTCAAACCTACCATTGGATCCGTTACAACCAGATTAGTCAATACAGTATTTCCTGTATTGGTTACTGTAAACGTATAGGCAATTACTTCCCCTGTTATTCCCGTTCCACCCACACTGGCGGTTTTCACCAAAGCTACAGCCGGAGCAGCCAGAGAAGCGGAAACCACAATAGTTGAAGTCACCGAACTACAGTTTGTTGGATCGCTAAATTCACATATTTGGTAGGTAAGATTATAACTTCCTGCTGCTGTATTTGGTGCAATTGTAACTGTACCATTTGCATTTAGGGTTAATCCTGCTGGAACGGTAAGTCCTGTTAGCGTAACATTTCCTGCAGCTGTTCCAATAACGACTGGAACTCCATTGTAAGTGTCATTTAAAGTTAATGCTATTGTAGTTCCTCCGATTGATCCATTTATTGCTTCTGTAGTATCTGTTATTGCTATTGGAGCGCCCAAAGGGGTAGAAGTAACACATTCTGGATTAGTATAAAGTACTCCTGTGTTAGTGTTAACTGCCCCACCTGTGGAAAGCTGTCGGCCCTCTAGAAATACACCTGCTCCTGAATTACAGGCTCCGCCATGGGAAAGGAATGTTCCTTTTACAATAGAAGCAGCTCCTATATTGACCGCACCTGTGGTAACTCCTGCTCCGCCTATCCAAAAAATATTACAGCGACGCGCTCCGTTAGCTAGAATTGTTTTTGAAAGTGCCGCTACATTAAATGCTCCGGCAAACTTAAAAACAAATATTGCATCGGGATCATTTTGAGCGTCCAATACAATAGTTCCCAATAAAGATCCAGCACCGTTTATGAAATAAACTCCAGGAGTTATGGTTTCTCCCCCTGCAGCAACACTTCCAAAAGATGCAGGATGATCAGTTACAGTATTCGGTAGAGCCATAAGTGCAGTATAAGCGGCATCTAAATCTGATGCAGCCTGTATCGTAAGCGGATCTGTAGGCCCATGCTCAGTTCCGATATGAATTCCATTTGTATAACCGCTTATTGCTCCTGCAAGTGAACCAATTCTGCCATTAATTCCGGAGATACCTGTATTTGCCACAGCACCCAAACTAGTGAAAAGTGCAAATTCTGAAGCAACTCCTAAAACATCAACAGCAGGAGAAGGACTACAGGCTGCTTCACAAAATATTGGAATGGTGCTAACACATGGAGGAGGACTTGCAACAGAATTAACTCCAACAGTTATTGCTCCAGCCATGGTAAACATCCTGCCTTCAAGAATAACATCTGCACCAAGGCCAACAGCTCCCACTTTTGAAAATAAAGTTCCTTTTATATTGGCATTTGCCGCAACAGAAATAGCTCCATTAGCAATATAAAAAACATTGCAAGACCGTGTGCCATTAGTTAAAGTAACCACTGCACCTGCTCCTACAGTCATTGCTCCGTTAAACTTTATTATAAAAAACGCATTAGGATCGCCTCCTCCATCAAGTGTAAGAGAAGCCCCTAAAGATCCAGCGCCATCTGTGCTATAAACCCCAGGGGTAAGAGTACCGGAAAAAGCAGGGCCATGTGTACCAGGAAAGTCGACAAACTTATCGTTAAGGTGAATATATAACCTAAGCATATCTTTTCTAGCCTGATCAGTTTCAGCATTAGCGTTGTAAGTGTTACCAGTAAAGGGAGGAGAAACCAATCCACTAATTATTCCAAGATGTGTACCAACATCACCGTTAATCCTACCGTTGACTCCGTTTGCGACGCCTCCGGCTCCTGTAAAAGCTTCAAAAGAGGTAAGTATTCCCAAATTAATAATTGGTTGCTGACCAAAGCTTAGATTCCAACATAGCAATAGCGCAATAGTCATTGCACTAAATAGTATTTTTTTGTTCATAATAAATAAATTAATAGAGTGAACTACTTAGCCTCACATCAGATTTTGAATATGGATCTTTTCTGATTGAATGATTTGTCTGATTAAGTGGTGATAAACTGATTGCTTTTTTAAGTATTACTTAGTTTGATAAGAGAATTCACTGGAGTAGCGATGAATATTTTTTTACTTACCCGGCAATAAATGGTACTTGGCCAAGATTTAACCTCATGAATCATGCGTTGAATGCCGTTGAAATTCAATCTCAACTCACCGAAAATATAAGTAACGGCATCATATTTACCTTCCTTATTTAGTTGTGCTTCACCCACTACATTCCCTTCCATGGACTGGTTTCCACTGGATCTTATCATAGCCTTCCAAACCGTGCTCAGGAAACTCAGGGCTGTTGTATGTTGGATGAAATAATACTTTGTTACAAAAGAGTATGGATGGCCTTTGGCAGTGCTAATCTCTGAGGTACCATAAAAGACCTTCAAAAGCTCTAATTTGATTTTATTTAGACGGGTATCAGCTGACGTACTTTTGATATCGGTACAATTAACCTTTTTAGGGTCTGAAAAGTGATTTTGAATGCCACTTATTATACCTGAAAGCATTTCATAGGTTTTTTCTGATTCAATTTCTTTTGGACGCTGGACATTTAATATTGTTCCTTTCAACTTCATATCTCAAAGTAAAACAAAAAAAATCAAATATCAAATACATTTAACTGTGTTTAAAAAACATATTTGAAATTATTACTCAAGCACAAACAATATTTCTCTAACTCACCGCAGAAAAAAATGATCCTTGTGCGTGAATTAACCTAATAGATTATCATATGTATTTCGATAAAATTCTGTCCTGATTGACTGAATTCCTAGGTAATTTGGTAATCTGAGGTTAGCGCTTTAAACTCTTTGTGGTTCTCCTCTTTATCGGTGGTGCGTATAGCTAATATTATCCAAAACCATTAACAGAAAGTTTTCAGGAATTAGCAATACACTTGATAGGCATTTTTTAAATGATATTTTTTGGGAACAACTATTATTTTAATGTCCTGTTCCCATTAAATTCATGGTAGAACCCACCCTTTTTGCTAACTGCTTAAATAACTGTACTGGTTTTGAGGCTTAAACTGGGAAAAAAACAATAATAGAATTGATTGGGAGTTTCAGACTCTGCGCTACCGGCAGCAAGTTGCTCATCCGTCAACAAAAAGTCTTCCTTATTGATGATTGTTAATCATGTGGATTATCTTACTTTAAATATTACAGCAGACATGGTTTGATCAAAGTAAAAGCTCTTGGGATTTATTCCAAGAGCTTTTTTGTCCGGCATGAGCGAGAGAATACAAGCTCCGAAGGAATTTGGCAGGTGAGAAAGTTAGCTAAGTGAAGGGTTTCTTTTGGGAAGAACAATTTTTGGGATAGCTAAAAAAACACATGTACTCCTTAGTTTACTAAAACAAGGAACGACCCTCTACCAAATGAAAGACAGGCTTTTGTTGGAGGTGGAAATAGTAATTAATATCTTTTCTGCAGTCCAATTTGACTATCGATCAAATAGAGCAATAAGCCTACGATCATTAAATCTAACCCAATCAGACTCTCTAATGGCTTATCCCAAAGAATGTAGCTCATGATTCCAAGGCTCAGGGTAATGTAGGCGATCTGTAAATAGGGCTTCCAAGGGCTTTTGAATCCCAAACTCGTTTTGATCTTGAGCGAAGAGTAAATGGTGATTGTTCCCATTAATTGAAGCATGAAGCCTGCATAAATCAGAATTTACTCAAAGGATCCCGATAGAAATAGAATCAAACTGATGGCAGTATTCAGAGCTATCGCAGCCACTGGAACTCCATTTGAATTCACAGTTGCAACCGGTTTCCAAAGCTTGCAGTCTTTCGCTATCGCATGGGTAATTCATGGCTCAATCCAAGAATAACCACTGATGGTGGCGGTCAATTGGATGGCGATAAAAAAGCTGATCCAAGCAGCTCCTGTTGGGCCAAATATATTTTCAAATACAATAGTAGCAACTTGAACATTACCAGAAAGTTGATCAACTGATGCATGTTTTAAGAAAACTACTTAAAGCAAGATGTGAACCACAGTCACAAAAATAGTCGAGCTGATCAATGCTTTTGGAAGGTTTTTTCTGGGCTGATCTATTTCTTCGACTATATATGCTGCAGAATTCCAGCCTGTAAAAGCGTAAAAAACAAAAATCAATGATACGGTAAAACCGGGTTTGGTGACTTCGCTGCTTCAATTAGAAGAAAAATCTAACGCTGTGAGCTCTATTGTAGGACAAAAATAAAAGCCTATTCCAATTAGAATTAGGAAAAAGGTGATTTTGAAAAGAGTAAAGCTATTTTGGATTAAGCTGCTCTAAAGAAGACCTACAATATGTCCAATTGGGACTCTGATTAAGAATATTAAACCTGGCCAAATACTTTCTCCCAAAATAGGAGTGAAATAATTGTTCATTGCCATGGCGGCTATAACAATAAGAGCAGAAAGCTAACCATCAGTGAAATCCAGGCATATAGATAGCCAATGGAAGGATGAAGCGTTCTGGAAAGAAAAACGTAATTACCTCCTGATTTCCGGAAATGAGTGTATAGCTCCGTATAGATCAATGCTCCAATCAAAGCCATAGCTTCACCTAAAGTCTATAGCAAAATAATAGACCAAGTATTTTCCACTTCAACTAATTGGAAATCATAACTGGTAAAAATACCTTTACCGATCATATTTGCAATGACCAATCCAGCTGCGGTTTTCCAGCCTATTTTGCGATTTGAAAGCATTGTCTCGAAGATTAAGAATTTTGAAAGCAATGAAAAAGGCATCTGCAGAAGCAAATGCCTTTTAAATTAAAATATCAAAAATCAATCCTTTTTCACTTCCTCAAAAAGATCAATTGGTGTAGCCTTTACTTGTTCTTCAAAAGCCTTCCAGTCGCCGTTCATGAATTTCACCACTTCTGCCATTGCAACTTTTGCAGACTCTAGGGCATGATCGAAGAGTCTTTCCTCTGTCTCTCCAGGAGCGGAATAAGAGGACGCAACATATCTACGAGGGGCAGATTGCATAGACATGGTGGTAGGATAGAGGTTTCTCACAATTACCTGGCCTTCCCTAGTTGGTCCGTTAAATTCCTCCCGAGTAGTATCTAGCTTTTTCTTGATGTCTTGAGCTGCTTTACTCAGCGCTTTAGCCTCTTCGGTATCCACATCTTTGGTCAGATTCAAAACCTTGTCTATTACTTTTTGTGCATCATCCAATTTTTCTGTCGAACCAGATACCTCAGAAGAAAGCGCTTCAAGTCGTTTCATAAAATCTTCCCGAGCTTTCAAATCAGCCAAATTATAGGTGATTCGTGGATCCATGAACACATTGATCATGGTGGAATCAGATTCTCCTTTATAATCAAATACTAACTTATAGGCTCCAGGTAGGGCATCCCCTCCGCTTGGCTTATAGAACCCGGTTCGTTTTTCACCTCTGCCACCGCGATCTGAAGTAGCGGTTGAAGTAGATTTCCGGTCTAGATTCCAAGTCACTTTGTTTACTCCTTTTACAGGAACAGTTTTTAAAGTTCTGATTTGCCCGCTAGCCGTGGTGAAGATTTTAACTGTGACTGTATCAAGTTTTACGGTATCGAGATCACTGATGATAAAGCTGATTCTGCCTCCAAATTCTCGATTTTCAGCAGCATATTTTGCATTTGCTGCAAATCGCTCGCCATGAGGCTGTTGTGCCTCAACCTGATAAGCATCTGGGGTAGGAACAGCAGTGATCAGTTCAGATGGCAATCTACCTGAATTCTTGGCCATTACTCGAAGCGGCCTGATATCATCCAAAACTCACATGGATCGCCCAAATGTGCCGATGACCAAATCAGCCTCTCGCTCTTGAATAGCAAGATCGTAGGTTGATACTGCTTTGGATAGCCATTTTCCCACTTGTTCCAGGTTTTTGCTTTGTCAAAAGAGACATATAATCCGAATTCAGTTCCTAAGAATATCAAGTTTGGAACTTCGATGTCCTGCTTGATCGAAAGTGTGTATCCCGATACTTTGCTATCATCTGCTATCCGGGTAAATGTTGATCCAAGATTAGCCGTATGGTAAGCATAGGCACTGAAATCATTGTTTCGATAATTGTAAGCTATTACCCATGCTAAATTTGCATCATAGGTACTAGTCTGAATCTGCGCAACCCAAGATCCCTTAGGCAGTCCTGTGAGTTTGGAAACTACATTAATCCAAGTTTTTCCTCGGTCCTTAGTTACTTGCACATTGCCGTCATCAGTACCAACCCAAATCACATTTGGATCAACCGGGTTAGCGGCAATCGTTAAAATGGTCGTATGTTTTTTTGCACTTGTGATATCAAAAGTTAATCCTCCAGTTGATTGCTGACGCTGCTTAGCGGAGTCATTTGTGGTGAGATCGGGAGAAATGATTTCCCAGGTATCTCCATTTTCAGTAGATTTGTGCAGGAACTGAGAAGCATAGTAGATCGTATTCGCATCATGAGGATCTTGAGCGATGGCTGCATTCCAGTTGAATCGAAGAAAAACTGCTTTGTCGGGGTGCGTAGGTTTGACGAATTTATTGTGACCGATTAGTTTGTCAAATCGAGATACGTTTCCACCCTGAGACATCGTATATCCGAATCGGGAATCTGTCGGATGCGGAACCACATCGAAACCGTCACCAAACGAGATCTCCTGCCAATAGGTATTTCTGATGCCATCCCTTCTCCAGATATAGGAAGGCCCCACCCAAGAACCATTGTCCTGCATTCCTCCATAGATGTTATAAGGTAGCTCATTATCCACATTGACATGATAGAACTGCCCAACTGGAATATTCTCAGCAAAATACCAAGTTTTGCCGCCATCACGAGTGATATTCAAGCCACCGTCATTGCCGTCAATCATGAGTTTTGGATCAAAAGGATTGATATACCAAGCATGATGATCTGGATGAACACCGTCATATTGTAAAAGTTGCTGGAAAGACTTTCCACTATCCTCACTCATTCCTACTCTACTATACAAGGTATAAATCCGATTCTCATTTTTCGGATCTGCGTAGATCTCAAAATAGTAGAACGGACGATCACCGATATCGCCTCCATCATTGATTTTCTCAAACTTACTTCCACCATCTTCAGAGACATAAAGGGCATTTTTCGTAGACTCGATGAGTGCGTAGATCTTAGTGCTGTTTGATTCGGAAATAGCCAATCCCATTCTTCCCAAATCTCCGTTAGGAATCCCGTTGGTATTGTCGAGCTTTTTCCAGTTTTCACCGCCATCAAGTGTCAAGTATAAAACTGAAGACGGTCCCCCAGATTTAAAAAAGTCTGGATAACGACGGTGCTGCCACATATTGACAAAGATCTTATTAGGATTATTAGGATCCATGATCATCTCACCAACACCAGTTTTGGTGTCCACATAAAGAATCTTCTTCCAAGTTTTCCCTCCATCGATAGTCTTATAAACTCCACGATCTTCTTGTTCACCCCAAGGTGATCCAATAGCACCGACGAATACTGTATTTGGATCTTCAGGATGGACAATGATTCGATGGATGGCTTTTGTTTTTTCCAGTCCCATGAGGTCCCAGGTTTTTCCCGCATCAAGAGAGCGGTAGACTCCGCCGCCCATGGTCAATGAATTTCTCGGATTTCCCTCGCCAGTACCTACCCAGATGAGATCAGGGTTTTTTTGGAAAATCGATATTGCACCAATAGAATGAATTTTTTGATCATCGAAAATCGGATCCCAAGTGATTCCGCCAGAAGTTGATTTCCAAAGACCTCCTGAAGCAGAGCCCGCATAGATCGTTGTGGGATCAGCATCGATTGCGTCGATCGCAGTAATTCGGCCGCTCATGCCTGCTGGACCTACATTTCTTATTTTCATAGATTTGAATAAATCCATATCCACTTGCTGAGAATGGGCTGAGAAGCTCAGAAAAGTAGCTAAAATGAGAAAGTAAAATTTTTGTACAGACTAGTTTTATATATTCTAATTAAAGAAAGTGAAATCTCCGTCTTTTGAAGTACAAAATTATTTCAATGGAATGCGTTCTTTAAGAATTTGAAAATAACCTAGTTTTTTATTGGTGGTTTGGGAGTGAAATCCATTTGTATTTTCTTTGCAAAAAAAAAATAATAATATGAATTCACAATTGCTTAGGCCTCTGACCGGGCTTTTTATATGTCTGCTTTTTTCGGCAGAAGTAATTGGTCAAACAAGTCGATTTCAACAAGCCATTAAATATGAAATGGATGTCAATCTGGATGTGAAAACCAATCAATATACTGGTTCCCAGATAATCAGCTATACCAATAATTCTCCTGATGAACTGGATAAAATATTTATCCACTTGTATTACAATGCTTTCCAGCCAGGAAGTATGATGGATGTACGATCTCAGACAATCGCTGATCCTGATCGCAGGGTAGGGGATCGAATTTCCAAATTGAATCCGGATGAAATTGGTTATCTCCACGTTACCGAATTGAAGATGAATGGAAGAGGGATCAAATTCGCTGAGGAAGAAACAATTCTAATCGTCTTTCTTGATGAGCCAATTCAGCCAAATACAACTGTTGAATTTGAGACAAAATTTATGGGGCAGGTGCCTGTACAGATCCGTAGATCCGGTCGGGATAGCGAGGAAGGTGTCCGCTATTCATTGTCACAATGGTACCCTAAAGTAGCTAACTTCGACGAGCAAGGCTGGCATTCCAATCCCTACATCGGACGGGAGTTTTATGGGATTTTCGGAGATTTTGATGTGAAAATCACATTGGACAAGACCTATGTGATCGGTGGCACAGGATACCTTCAGAATCCCAATGAAATCGGTCATGGCTATGAAGACGATGGAGTGAAAGTGCCATCTGTGAAAGGGAATACACTCACTTGGCATTTCAAAGCACCAATGGTACACGACTTTATGTGGGCTGCAGATAATAAATACCAGCATGATAAAATAGAGATGGAGAATGGAATCACAGTTCACCACTTATTCATTCCAGGAGAGAAGACTTCTGAAACCTGGGAAGAGATGAAAGAATATACGCCAAAAGCTATCAACTATCTTTCGGAGTATTTTGGGCAGTACCCTTACAAACAATTTACTGTGATCCAAGGGGGAGATGGTGGGATGGAATATGCAATGTCTACACTGATTACCGGTGAGCGTGGCTTGAGAAGTCTGGTAGGAGTGATGGTACACGAACTTGCTCACAGTTGGTTTCACGGAGTATTAGCTACCAATGAGTCGCTTTATCCGTGGATGGATGAGGGATTCACAAGCTATGCTTCTGGTCTTGCAATGAGTGAAATTTTTTCCAAATCTAAGAATCCTTCAGCAGGGTCTTATTCAGGTTATTATAAGTTGGCAAAATCAGGCTTGGAAGAGCCTATGAGTACACATGCCGATCATTATCATACCAACTCCGCTTATGGATCAGCTGCTTATTCCAAAGGAGCTATCTTCCTTTCGCAGCTAGGATATGTCATCGGAGACAAAGTTCGTGATCGAGGCATGCTACAGTATTTTGAGACTTGGAAATTCCGACATCCGAACGTAAATGATTTTATTAGAATCATGGAGAAGGAAAGTGGAATGGAGTTGGATTGGTACAAGGAATACTTTGTAAACTCTACTAAAACTATTGACTATGGAATAAAGGCTGTAAATCCTCAGGGAGAACAAACAGAAATCATAATAGAAAGACTTGGACTAATGCCAATGCCTGTTGACTTGGTTATCACTTACACTGACGGCAGTTCAGAGCAAGTTTATTTGCCACTGGTGATCATGAGAGGAGAAAAGGAAAGTGAAGCTGGTATGCCAGAGCGAGTGTTGATATCGGATTGGCCTTGGACTAATTATACCAAATCCATTTTGATCAATAAGAAAATTGAGTCAATCAAATCTGTTGAGATAGATCCATCCATGAGGTTGGCTGATCTGGAGCGAGAAAATAATAAAATAGAATTTTAAGATAAAAAAAGAGGCATAAAAAAAGGTGACTTACAGCCACCTTTTTTATTTTTTTCCGGATCAACCGGCGTTTTTCTTGTCCTGAACTTCCTTGCGGATATCCTGAGCAATGTTTTTAAGGTCTTGCATGCCTTTTCTTACTCTTGTTCCAGCGGCTTGATTTTCTTTGTCGTAGAACTTTACGAAATCTTCCTCCATACCGAGGATCAAATCTCTTACTTCACTAAATTTGTTCATAGTTAAAGTGATTTTTTAAGGTTGTTGATGAATTTATTTTAATCCAATATAGAGCAAATACTTGCTAATTCAATTGTGAGGGCATATTTTTTGAAAAAGAATTATTCTCCGAAAGAAATAGCAAGTTCTGAATTTTTGTAAAACCCACTTGTCAATTTTTCTTTGATCGTAGCAAAAGCTAGAATCGTCTCGCTTACATCCTCAAGTGTATGTACTGCTGTGGGGATCAACCGTAAGATAATCATGCCTTTAGGTACTACAGGGTAGATAACTACAGAGCAAAATATCCGATGATTTTCTCTGAGATCTTTAGTTAGTGCAGCAGCCTCGCCCACGGTGCCATTCAATACAACGGGTGTTACAGGTGAATTTGATTTTCCGGTACTAAAGCCGTTTTTATGCAATCCATCACGCAATGCAAATACAATTTTCCACAGATTATCTTTCAACTCTGGCTTAGATCTGAGCAATTCCAGACGCTTTAGCCCACCTTCGACCAAAAGCATTGGTAGTGACTTAGCAAAAATCTGAGAGCGCATATTATATCTCAGATAAAGGATCAAATCTGCATCTCCCGCTACGAATGCGCCTATACTTGCCATTGATTTTGCAAAGGTAGAAAAGTACACATCTACGTCTTTTTGTACATCTTGCTCTTCATCTGTTCCAGCTCCTGTTTTCCCCATGGTACCAAATCCATGCGCATCGTCAACAAGAAGTCTGAACTCAAATTTCTTTTTCAGCTCAGCAATCTCTTTCAACTTGCCCTGATCACCGGTCATACCAAATACACCTTCAGTGATGACCAAGATTCCGCCGCCAGTTTCGTTCGCTAGGTTGGTAGCTCTTTCCAATTGCTTTTCGCAGCTTTCAATATCATTATGTGGAAAAACGTAACGCTTTCCTATGTGCATTCTTAGCGCATCAATGATGCAAGCATGGCATTCGGAGTCATAGACTACTACATCTTTACGATCTAATAAAGAATCGACAACCGACATAATACCCTGATAGCCATAATTTAACAAATAAGACTTTTCTTTTCCTACGAATTCCGCAAGTTCATCCTCAAGCTGCTCATGCATACTCGTTTGGCCTGACATCATTCTGGCGCCCATCGGATAAGCAGCACCCCATTTGGCGGCTGCATCAGCATCCGCTTTCCGAACTTCGGGGTGATTGGCTAATCCCAAATAATTATTTAAACTCCAAGTAAGTACTTCTTTACCCTGAAATATCATTCTTGGAGCAATCTCCCCTTCTAATTTTGGGAATGTGAAATATCCATCTGCAAACTCAGAGTGTTTACCCAATGGCCCCATATTCATCTTCAATTTTGCAAATAGATCCAAAGCTTTCGTTTTTAAGTGGTAAGTTTTTTAATGATCATTCTATTGACTCCCAAAAATAAACCTTATATGCCTCCCATGCAATATTCTGTAGGTGAATCAAGGATTCTTTATAAAGCTCAGATTTATTTCTTTATTTCGCTTACTGCTTGATGGCACACCCAAAAACTTTAAAACATATGTCAAAAATTAAAAAACTTTTAGTTGCCAATCGCGGTGAAATCAGTCTACGGATCATGCGAACTGCACGGGAGATGGGAATTGCAACAGTTGCAGTCTATAGTGAAGCGGATCGGACTTCCCCTCATGTGCTTTTTGCCGACGAAGCAATCTGCCTTGGACCGCCACCTTCTTCGGAGTCGTATTTGTTGGGTGAAAAAATTATTCGGCTTTCCAAAGAACTTGGTGTAGATGCAATTCACCCAGGATATGGCTTCCTATCCGAAAATGCAGCTTTCGCACGCAAAGTGGAAGAGTCGGGGATGATTTTCGTAGGCCCATCTCCAGAAGCGATTGAGGTTATGGGAAGTAAGCTTGCTGCCAAACAAGCCGTTTCACATTATGATATACCTCTGCTACCTGGTACCGAAGAACCAATTACTGATATCATTGTCGCAAAAAAACGTGCTGCTGAGATCGGCTATCCCATCCTGATCAAAGCCAGCGCAGGTGGCGGCGGCAAGGGAATGCGAATCGTGGAAAATGAAGCCGAATTTGAATCTCAAATGGAGCGAGCTGTCAGCGAAGCAGTTTCTGCATTTGGCGATGGATCCGTTTTTATCGAAAAATATATAAGCTCTCCAAGACATATTGAAATACAGATCTTGGGAGATAAGCAGGGAAATCTAGTCTATCTTTTTGAACGCGAATGCTCTATTCAACGGCGGCATCAAAAGGTCATCGAAGAAGCTCCCTCATCGGTTGTTTCTACCGAGATGCGAAAAGCTATGGGTGAAGCAGCGGTAGGAGTGGCTAAAGCTTGTGATTATTATGGTGCTGGTACGGTTGAATTTATAGTGGATGACCAGTTGAATTTCTATTTCTTGGAAATGAATACTCGACTTCAGGTGGAGCATCCTGTCACAGAGATGATCACGGGAAAAGACCTCGTTCGTGAGCAAATCTGGATAGCGGAAGGCAAAACACTCGGTTTTTCACAAGCCGATCTCAAGATAAATGGACATTCTGTAGAAGTGAGAGTCTATGCAGAGGACCCGAGAAATAATTTCTTACCGGATATCGGGACACTATCTACTTACCAAAGACCTCAGGGAGCTGGAATACGGGTGGATGATGGCTTTGAGCAGGGCATGACGATTCCAATTTATTACGATCCAATGATTGCCAAACTGATCACGCATGCGGAAGACCGAGCGGCAGCCATTGACCGGATGATCAGAGCGATAGATGACTACAAAATCAGCGGGATTCAGACCACACTTGGTTTTTGCAGATTTGCGCTGAATCATGATGCTTTCAGAAGTGGAAAATTCGATACAAAATTTGTGGAACAGTATTTCAAGCCTGCTGTTTTAGATTCAGATTTGACTTCTGAAGAAACTGAATTATTAGCAGGACTTGCAGTTGAATTCTTTGAAAAAGAGACTCAAAAATCACAAACAAACCAAACCATGGGATCAAGCAAAGAGTCTGCATGGAGAAAGAGATTAGACTAGAATGGCAGAGATTTTACCTATAAAAGCGTGGAGATATTCAGATAAATTATCTTCGAAAATTGAAGAATTAACGGCACCATTATTTGATGTGGTTTCTTCCAAAAAGAGAAAATTGCTTTATGAAAACCCGTTGAACAGTATTCATCTTTCTGTGCCGAAAGGTACAAATCCAGCCGAAGGAGCATCCCAAACCCTTCGAAAATGGAAGGAAGAGCAGATTCTTGTACAGGATTTACTTCCCGGGATTTACGTGTATTACCAATACTTTAGATTACCCGGTGAACAGTTGGAGCGTTGCCGCAAAGGATTTATCTGTCAGGTAAAGGCCTATGACTGGGATGAAAAAGTCATTATGAGGCATGAAAATACCATAGTCTCAGCTGTAAATGATCGTATCGAACTGTTGAAAACTACTCAGTTCCAGGCGAGCCCGACTCACGGACTATACGAAGATCCAGACGAAAATCTGGAAGGACACATGGATGCTGCTATTGCTTCTCCGCTGTACGAACTGGAAGATTATCAAGGCGTACGAGAGGTACTTGGTGTCATTCATGATGCGGTTGTGATTGCTAAATTTCTAAAAGTAATTCGAGATAAAAATATCATTTTAGCAGATGGTCACCATCGGCTACAAGGTGCGATCGCTTATAGGAAGTCGCAAGAAGGAAATTTTCCAGACGAACTGTGGAAAGGTCATGATTATCACATGATGTATCTAACAAATTCTGCTGGCAATCACCTCAAAATCCTTCCTACTCATCGCCTGTTCTACGGATTGGAATTGAGCAGCGAGGAATTGTTGGCTAAAATAAGTAAATGGTTTACTGTTAAGCAATTTGGAGATTCTGAGGATTTGGAAAGCTACGCATTTCACAAACCTTGGTCATTCGGGTTGGTGATAGGGGAGGAGAGCTATTTGATTCAGCTTTCGAAAGAGAAATTCGATTCTTTCAATCAGGATTTGCCTGATCCGATTCGGAAGTTGGATTTAGAGGTATTGCACGAGTTGTTATTTACTCGAATCTTGGGGATTTCAACCGAAGAACAGCGTAGTTCAGATCAGTTGGTTTATGAGCGGAATTTTTCTCGTTGTATTCAAGAAGTGGAATCTGGCCGAGCTAGTTTCGCCGTGATTACAAGAGAGCTTGAATTAGCTCAAGTCTTGGAAGTATGTAATTCGGGCTATGTGATGCCTCAGAAATCAACTTATTTTTATCCAAAGGCATTGGGTGGATTGTTATTTGCCAGCATAGCGCAGTCTGAATTTCAATTTGATTACCAAGCATATGCTGAATAACCTAAAGGATAAAAAAATTATTTTAGCATCCAATTCTCCGCGTAGACAGGAACTGCTTAAAGGTCTCGAAGTCGAATTTGAAATACGAGTCCACCCTATTGATGAGACTGTTCCTCGGGATTTGAAAGCTGAATATGTGGTAGCTTATCTTTCCAAATTGAAGTCGGATGCTTTCAAAGAAGAGCTTGCAGAAAATGATATCCTCATTACTTCTGACACTGTTGTAATCAATGATGGCTTAGTTTTGGGTAAGCCTCGGACAGAAGAGGAAGCAATTGATATGCTCAAAAGTCTCTCAGGCACTACTCACAAAGTAATGACCGCAGTGACTATTCGCAGTACTTCCAAGAATGTCACAGTTGAAGATGAGACCTTGGTTACTTTTCGATATCTGGAAGAGGAGGAGATGAGGCATTATATAAAAATGTACAAGCCTTACGATAAAGCCGGAGCATACGGCATTCAGGAATGGATTGGATTTATAGGAGTGACTAGGATCGAGGGATCTTACTTCAATGTGATGGGATTTCCGCTGCATTTAATTTATGAGCAATTAAAAAAATGGTAAAAAAAAGCCTTTTCGGGTGATCCGAGAAGGCTTTTTTTCAGATGATTCTACTCTTCTTCTTTAGCAGCGGCTTTAATTTTACCTTCCACTGCTTTGATTTTATCACCATCTTTCAATTCTTTACTTACGATGAAGTAAGGACCAGCGATGATTTCTTCGCCTTCTTTTAATCCTTCCAAAATTTCAATATTCAAGAAGTCTGAAATTCCAGTTTTGATTTCTCTGATTTTGGCTACGCCTCCTTCATTGATGAATACCAACTCTTTGGATTTGGTAGTTCCTCCGGCCAAAGTGTCTAACTTATCTTCTCGTGTAGTCACCGCAGAGAGCGGTACTGCCAATGCATTATCCTTGGAGGTCGTCAAGATCTCAACCGATGCTGTCATTCCCGGTCTGAAAGGGTATTTTTTACCTTCTTTCACCAAATCCTGATACGAGCTATTTAAGATTCTAATTTTTACTTTAAATTCAGTCACTGCATCTGAAGACGCTTTTGTATTTGCAGTATTAGCGATAGACGTCACCAATCCTTTAAATCTTTTGCCGGTAAAGGCATAGGAGTCAACATCAATAATGGTCGTATCTCCGAGCGTTAATCGCACGATATCATTCTCGTTAACATCTACTCTGACTTCCATTTTGGATAGATCTGCTATCGTTAGCATTTCTGTACCAGCCATCTGCTGCGTTCCCACTACCCGCTCGCCTTGCTCTACCAATAGGTTGGAGACAATTCCACTTACAGGGGAATATACGTTTGTCAATCTTAGGTTTTCTGCGGCTTCATCTACCGTGGCCTGCGAACTTTTTATGACGAATTCTGATGCAATAACATTTTGCTTGGCAGCTTCCAGATCCTTTTGAGAAGTAATATAATTTGCTTGAGCGGTTTCGTAATCTGCTAAAGAGATCACTTTTTGCTGATACAATACTTTTTGTCTATCAAAATTTTGTCCTGCTTGGGTAAACTGAGCTTCTGAGCGCTGTAAGGAAGCCCTTGCTTGTGCTAGATTGGCTAGTTGCTGATTCAAGTTTGCTTTGGTACGATCCAGAGCCGAAATGAAATTGTCAGGACGAATCTTTACCAATAGTTTCCCTAACGCAACAGAGTCACCTTCTTTGATATTTAATTCGATAATCTCACCCGCAACATCGGGACTGAGCTTTACCTCCACTTCAGGTTGGATCTCACCTGATGCACTTACTTTTTCAATGATTTGAGTTCTTCCTGCTTTTGCTATCTCCACTTCCAATTCTTTGACTCCTCCTACCCAGCCGGCTTTTCTGGCAATCACTGCGAAAATTATAAGTACAATTATTCCTCCTAGGAGGTAATACAATAGTTTATTTGATTTTTTGTTGGCCATGGTTTAGTTAAGATTAATGGGGTTACCGAGGTAAAAGTCAAGTACTTTTACTCTGAAAATATAAGTGTATTTAGCGTTTAAAAGATCCGCTTGCGTATTGAAAAGGTTATTTTGAGCTACTTGAAAGTCAACTGAGTTAATCGCTCCTACGTCCAATCGCTGCTGGGCGATTCTAAACGATTCTTGTACAGCATCCAATCGTACTAGATTTGCCTCATAGGATTGCTGTGCGGAAAGAGCACTATTATACGCACTTTCGATATCTTGTCTCAACGTATTTTTAGCTTCAACCTCCGCCACTTCACTAATCTGCTTTTGTACTCGAGCTCGCTGAACAGACGCCATATTGTTGAATTGTGAGAAAATCGGAATGCTCAGGTTAAGATTTAGCGATTGAGATAAGTTGTCTTGGATCTGGGCACCAAATGATGGCGGCTCCGATCCAAAAGATCGGTCTACATAGTTAGAGAAAATATTGCCACCTATTCCTACGGTAGGAAGGAATGACCCTCTTGCGATTTTCACTCCATATTCTGCACTTTCCACATTGACTTTAGCCAATTTGATCTCAGGCATAATCTCCACAGCGGTGTCGAATATATCCGAGGGATTTTCCGAGGCCATTAGGCCATCGTTGATGATAAACTCAGGCTCTACAACTTGAAAATCTTCTGTAAAAGGAATTTGCATCGCCTGTGCCAAATTCAGTTTGGAGATTCTCAGGCTGTTTTTAGCATTAATTACTTCCAGTTCATTGGTTGCATTTTGAGCCTGAAGATCTAGTTTGTCTGCCAGTGGGAGCGATCCGGCCGCTACCAACTTGGTAGTCTGGTCCAGTTGCTCTTTTGATGTGGTAAGCTGACTTTCCGCAATACCCACTTGTTCACGGTTGAATACCACGTTGACAAAAAGATTGATAATATTAAGTGTAATATTATTCTTGGTTACTTGGATGTTAAATAGACCAGCTTCTAAGTCTAATTTACTTTGCGTGAGGTTGTTGGATATGCGACTTCCTGCAAACAAAGTCACACTGGAGTTGGCTGATAGGTTAACGTTACCAATACGAGCAGTTTCAAACAAGTTGGTAACAGGGTTTACAGATCTACCCCAACGGAATCCGGTACTTGCTCCTGTGGATAGCGTAGGAAGTCGGGCGCCTTTGTTTTGTAAGACTGTTGCTTCGTTGCTTAGCTGGTTGAGTTCGCTTCGTTTTAGTGTAAGGTTATTTTCCAGTGCAATATTGACAGCCGTTTGCAGATCATATGGTCCTGCAGGGAGGTCTTGAGCATAAAGTTGGAAAGATAAACCTGAAGCTATAACAAGGCTCCAAATGTACTTTTTCATGAGAGTTATTAAAGGTCTATGTCCGGTATATAAATTAATTCTTTGATCCAGTTTAATGATCTGAGGTATTCAAGTGTGATTTTTTGTATGCCCGAATCCATTTCAATTACATGGCAAGCTAAATCATTCTTGCCTTTTCTTGAAACAGACATGGTCGCAATGTTCGCTTTTTCTTGAGCAATTATACTTGCAATAAACGCTATAGCTCCAGCGGTGTCCGATGCTTTGATAATCAAGCTATGATTCTGAGCCGAAAAATTAGCAACAAAACCATCTACTTCCGCAATATTTATAATTCCGCCACCCAGACTTTCTCCTACTACTTCGATGAGTTTATCTCCTTTTTTGAGATTCAGTTTGATAGTATTCGGGTGATGGACAGATGAGTTACTGATTGATTTGAATCGGTATATGAATCCCTTTTCTTTTGCGATATCCAACGCTTCTTTGATCTTTGGATCATCAGTCATGAAGTCCATCAAGCCACCTACAATGGCTCGATCACTCCCGTGACCTTCATAAGTCCGTGCAAAGGAATTATAAAATGTAATGGATGCTTCGTCAGGCATTCCTCCCAAAATACGAATTGCTGCCCGAGCTATTCTGACTACACCGGCAGTATGAGAGGAAGAAGGTCCTATCATCACCGGACCTATCATATCAAAAATACTACTCTTGTTTGCCATATACCACTTTGTCCAATTTTGATGCTAAGGTAAAATGTCATTTAATATTTTCTTTAAAAAATCTTACTAACAGCATAAATAACGCTTTTGGTGGCAAATCATTCAGTTTTTGAAAATCAGCTTATTGATACATAGAAATAATGTGGACGAATTCGAACAATATAATGAGCGATAACGGTACAGTTTTTGAAATTGTGGTTTAAGAAAAGAGTTTTATGCTGAGTCTCATTTTTTGAAAAAAGGTTAACTTTTCACCTCTTAAATTGGAAGAAAGCGAAGCGCTGTTACTAGCGCATCTCAACTAAATATTTTTTAATTGAAGTGATATGTTTGACTCCATCTATAATGTAGATTTGGATAAGTGTACTTAGCCAAATATAATCCTGAAAAATACTTCTCCTCAATTTTGCTAAAGGACAGACTATATTTTGACAATGGATTGGGCGGCGGACACCAGAACTCAAAGTATTACGATTGCTAGCCGCTGCCCCTGAATCCTCAAGTAATCGGGAACCGTGCAAAAGATGGTGAGCACGTAGAACCAAACAGGATTCAGATTATCATAGGAGCAGTTCAGTAAATACAAATAGTATTTAAGCTTTGGCTAAACTCCAAAAAGTCATCTCTGAAAGACCAATTTTCTTTTTTGAATTTTTTATTCCGTATTCTTTTCATTTGCGTCTTTATTTTCAAGTAAAGTTTCGGGTTTCTAGATGTTAACGAATTTGGAGAACGTGAAATATTCTTCTGTTTCATTTCTAATTAGCAAGGATATGTTTGAAGGAATGGAAAAACTCCAAATAAATTTATGCAGACGTTTACATAAAATCCTATATTTAGAAGTTTACTCAACAAAGCTTAGTCAATTAGCCAAAACATTAACCCCAACCTCAACCTATTCTATTCATGCTTTTAGAACCCTTAGATTTAGCCGTTTTTATCGGTTATTGTTTACTCATAATCGGTATGGGTCTTTTCGTTTCCAGAGAAAAGAAAGGCCACATAAAGAATTCCTCAGATTATTTTCTGGCTTCCAAGGCATTGCCGTGGTGGGCTGTAGGTGCCTCTCTGATAGCCTCCAATATTTCTGCTGAGCAATTTATCGGCATGTCAGGTTCGGGTTTCGCTCTCGGATTGGCCATTGCGACTTACGAATGGATGGCTGCGGCCACTCTTTTGGTGGTAGCGATCTTCTTTCTGCCGATATATATTAAGAAAGGCATTTACACCATGCCTGGTTTTTTGCTGGACCGTTATGATAATCGAGTTCGTACGACAATGGCTATCTTCTGGCTGTTGCTTTACGTCTTTGTGAATCTGACCTCAGTCTTATATTTGGGCGCACTCAGTTTGAATACAATACTAAACGTGCCAATGGTCTACGGCATTATTGGTTTGGCACTTTTTGCTATGCTATATTCTATTTATGGAGGCCTGAAAGCGGTAGCTTGGACGGACGTAGTGCAAGTAGTCTTCTTGATTGCGGGAGGATTGGCCACAACTTATATTGCCTTGCAGATGGTTGGCAGTGGAGATGCTTGGGATGGCCTCGGCTTGCTTCGTAAAGAAGTTCCGGGTCATTTCTCGATGATACTTTCTAAGGGTGAAATGATGATTCCTGATGGTAAAGGCGGCGAGCAAGATGCCTACTTGCAACTTCCTGGCTTGAGTGTTTTGGTCGGAGGTATGTGGATTACCAACTTGAGTTATTGGGGTTTCAATCAGTACATCACCCAGCGGGCATTGGCCGCTAAGAGCTTAGACGAGGCTCAAAAAGGGATGATTTTTGCTGGATTCTTGAAATTATTGATGCCACTAATTGTGGTGATTCCAGGAATCGCAGCCTGGGTAATCGTTAAAAACGGAATTGATATCAGCTTTATAGATTCTATGAAAGATCCGGTGACCGGACTTATAAAGTCAGACCGAGCCTATCCTACATTATTGCAATTATTGCCCGTTGGTTTGAAAGGATTGGCTTTTGCGGCCCTGACTGCTGCTATAGTATCTTCATTGGCCTCCATGGCTAATAGTACATCCACGATTTTCACGATGGATATTTACAAGAGGTACTTTGGGCAAAATGCTTCCGAAACCAAACAAGTACAAGTAGGTAGAATAACAGCCGGTGTGGCATTTTTGGTGGCTGCGATCGTGGCTCCCGCTTTGGGGGAATTGGATCAAGCCTTTCAGTTTATTCAAGAATACACTGGATTTATCAGCCCGGGTGTATTTGTGATCTTCTTTTTTGGCGTGTTTTGGAAAAAAACCACCTCTAACGCCGCTTTGGTTGGTGCAGCCTTGAGTATTCCACTTTCAATTGTATTGAAACGCGCATTTCCTGAATTTCCATTTATTGATCGAATGGGCGTGGTATTCCTGATTTTGGCATTCTTGATGATCACCATCAGCTTAGTCGAAGGCAAAGGAAAAGACCATCCAAATAGTATCGAGATCAATAAGGATCTATTCAGGACCAGTACTGGATTTAAAATTGGAGCCTTCATTATTACTGGAATTATTGCTGCCCTATACATTGTGTTCTGGTAAAATTAGAATTAATGAGAAACCTACTATTGGGAATAGATATCGGAAGTTCATCCGTTAAAGTGTCCTTGTTGGATGCAGATTCGGGTAGGTCCATCGGATCAAAGTCATTTCCGGAGGAAGAAATGGTAATCCAATCCCCCGAAAAGGGCTGGGCAGAGCAGGATCCAGAAACTTGGTGGGAGTATGTGCAGCAAGCTACAAGGTACGTTTTGTATGGAGCAGCTGTCAAATCCAAAGAACTTCAAGGGATTGGAATCGCCTATCAAATGCATGGACTTGTTTTGGTGGATAAAAACCAAAAGGTACTTCGATCATCCATTATTTGGTGTGATAGCAGAGCGGTTGAGATCGGCGATGCCGCCTTCAGTGCTATAGGTGAAGAGTATTGCCTGAGTCATTTGCTGAATTCACCGGGGAATTTTACAGCATCCAAACTCAGATGGGTAATGGAGAATCAACCGGAATTGGCTGCCAAAATCCATAAAATTATGCTTCCGGGGGATTTCATCGCTATGAAACTCAGTGGTGAGATTGTCACCTCTGAGACAGGGCTGTCTGAAGGAATCTTTTGGGATTTCAAAGCAAATGGAATTAGCCAGAAGGTTCTCGATCAGTATCAGATTGACCCTAATTGGATTCCTAGGGCACTTCCGTCTTTTTCTCAACAAGGAAATGTAACTGACCTTGCAAGCGAACTTACAGGAATCGAAGCTGGTGTTCCAATTACATATCGTGCTGGAGATCAACCAAACAATGCCTTTTCACTTCAAGTATTGAAGCCAGGAGAATTAGCAACTACCGCTGGTACTTCCGGAACAGTTTATGGCGTTTGTGCTACGCCGCTGCATGACCCAAAATCCAGAGTGAATACTTTCGTTCATGTGAATCATACCCAAGAAAATCCCTCCTATGGGGTTTTACTTTGTGTAAATGGCACAGGGATTTTGAATAGTTGGATCAAAAAACTCGTAGGTGGACAGCAAATAGATTATCCTGAAATGAATATGATGGCATCTTCAGCTCCGATTGGTGCTGAAGGCTTGGTATTTATTCCATTTGGGAATGGTGCAGAACGGATCATGCAGAACAAGCCTGTTGGAGCGCATCTGCTGGGAATAGACTTATTGAAGCATTCAAAGAATCATGTCCTGAGAGCTGGTCAGGAAGGAATCGTTTCTGCTTTGACTTACGGATTCCGAATCATGCAAGACATGGGAATGAATCTTAAAACAGTAAAAGCAGGTCATGCCAATATGTTTTTGAGTCCGCTATTTCGGAAAACCTTCGTGAATATGAATAAAGTTATATTAGAGCTTTATGATACCGATGGGGCGCAAGGTGCTGCTCGTGGAGCTGGAATCGGGGCAGGTGTATTTACTTCTACTTCTGAGGCATTTGAAGGATTATCCTTGCTGGAATCCGTTGAGCCAAATCCAAATCTCTTTGACCAATACGAGGATGTGTATCAAAATTGGCTTCAGGCCTTAGAAAAAGTTAAAAATTAACTAGTCAAGAAAACCTATAAACCCTTAAATCATGTCTAAAACCTATTTTTCCAATATCGGTAAAATTCCTTTTGAAGGGAAAGATTCTGATAATCCACTTGCTTTTCGCTTTTACGATGAGAGTAGAATGATCGCCGGAAAGACCATGAAGGAGCACTTCAAATTTGCTATTGCCTATTGGCATTCCTTCTGTGGCACCGGTGGAGATCCCTTTGGACCGGGGACAATAAAACATGCCTGGGATGTAGCTTCAGACCCTGTGCAGCGGGCAAAAGATAAGATGGATGCAGCTTTTGAATTCATCACCAAAATAGGTGCTCCTTATTATTGCTTTCATGACATTGACTTGATCGATGAAGGGGCTAGCCTCTTGCAGTATGAAAAGCACATGCAGCTCATCACTGATTACGCGAAAGAAAAACAAGATGCTACGGGGGTTAAATTACTTTGGGGAACTGCCAACGTATTTTCAAATCCCAGATACATGAATGGTGCATCCACCAATCCTGACTTTAGTGCAGTATCTTGGGCAGGAACGCAAGTCAAAAATGCGATCGACGCAACGATTGCTCTGAATGGCGAAAATTACGTTTTTTGGGGCGGTCGAGAAGGTTATATGTCTTTGCTGAATACAGATATGAAGCGTGAAACGGAGCATTTGGCAAAATTCCTAACAATGGCTCGGGATTATGCAAGAAAGAATGGATTCAAAGGAACCTTCTTTATAGAACCAAAGCCAATGGAACCAACCAAGCATCAATATGACTATGACGCGGCAACGGTTATCGGATTTTTGCGTCAGCATGGCTTAGACAAAGATTTCAAATTAAACCTTGAAGTCAATCACGCTACTCTTGCTGGTCATACCTTCCAGCACGAACTTCAGGTTGCAGCGGATGCAGGTATGCTTGGAAGTATTGATGCCAATCGCGGCGATTACCAAAACGGTTGGGATACAGATCAGTTTGCCTTGAATCTTCAGGAACTTACAGAAGCGATGCTGACGATTCTGACTTCGGCAG
>Ga0209491_10003482_pt1 | contig 25926 bp, 23 predicted proteins | sample BON02_FD_187213 | JGI IMG/M metagenome (GOLD analysis project Ga0209491, IMG submission 187213) | Freshwater microbial communities from Lake Bonney liftoff mats and glacier meltwater in Antarctica - BON-02 (SPAdes) (version 2) | ecosystem: Environmental > Aquatic > Freshwater > Ice > Glacier...
AAGAGGGCGATTGCGTTTAAATTGCCAGATAAGGTAATCCAATGAATTTTATCTGGATACTTTTCCAACAAAGGCATCGCGTTTGGATTGCTAGATAAGTTAGCCCAATGAATTTTATTCGGATGCTTTTCCAACAAAGACATTGCGTTTGGGTTCAAAGATAAGGTAACCCAATTAATTTGTTCTGGATTTTTTTCCAACAAATGTATTGCGTTTGGATTGCTAGATAAGTTCCGCCAATCAATTTTATCCATATTTTTTTCCAAGAGAGGTATCGCATTTGGATTGAAAGATAGCCAATACCATTCCATTTTATCCATATTTTTTTCCAACAAATGCATTGCATTTGGATTGAAATATAATTTAAACCAATCAATTTTATCTGGATACTTTTCCAACAGTTGTATCGCGTTTGGATTTCTAGATAAAGCACACCAATCAATTTTATCCAAATTCTTTTCCAACAGTTGTATCGCGTTTGGATTGTCAGATAAGTTAAACCAATCAATTTTATCCAAATTCTTTTCCAACAGGAAAATCGCATTTGGATTGTTAGATAATTGAACCCAATCAATTTTATCTAGTGGTACCCAGTCTTGCAGTTTCATCATTTTTTGAATGTCCGTTTATTGACTATATTAATAACAAGTGAAACAACAATTCATTTTTTATAAATTTAAAAAAGAAAATACCTTAACATAAATAAAAAGGATATAAAATAAAATATGTATATATTATATGGAGTCTGATTTCACCGTATATAAAATTCGTTTTTTAAATAAAAAAAGTACAATAAAAGGGGACGAAATGCTACCACCAACTTTATTTGTTATTGTTTTTATTGGTGATAAACCGCAAGACAAATCCCTTTATTTTTCTCCAGATGAACTAACAAAAATAAAAAAGGACCAAACCAAAATATATTATTCTAATTTAAAAATATATATAGACGACACGGTAGAAATAATTAAATTAAAAATATCTGATGTAATTGTAGAACAAGTAAATAATTCCGAATTAACTGCTGGACTAAATCAAGATTTGAACGAATTATATTTGTTTGCCTATGCAGATGAAATGGTATATGTAGAAACGTTGAAACAAATGATTAAATATGACATTCCCGATTACAAAAACAATATACCTTATGAATATGCAGTTGCGTTATTAAGCAATTTTGATATTACTATATCCGATTCTGAAACTATGCATTTGGACGAAATTATAAGCGTTATTTTTTCTAAAGAATCTGTAAAAAAACGTTGTCGAATTGCTAAACAAGTCGGTCAAAGGGAATATTTTATAAAAATAAATATAAACAATATTGGTATTGTAAATCCCTTTTTTAAATACGGAAGTAGTAGCGGTATTAGCAATTTGCTGGAACGAAATCACAATATGTTGTTCGAAACATTTTCGGATGAACACAAAATAACGCAAGATACAATATATTGTGGTTTTTCTCCGTTTGTAAATATGTCCGAAATAACACAATCCTGGTATTTTCCAGTGGAACCAAAATATGATATATCTTTGATGCGAGAATCAATAAAACAAACCAACCAATTGATTGAAATATATGAAAAAAATAAACACAAACATACGATGATTTCTGGAATTAAAAATTTTAATATAACAATACACTCTGTAAAAGATGTAAAATTCCCATTATTCATTTTGTTTAAATTGTTGCAAACGTCAGAAGCAATCCCATTGATTAAATATCGTCCTCGCAAAAAGATTAAAACGTCGTATAAATTATATAGTAATACCGAAACAGCTTCAAATGAAAAAATCCCACTTTTAAAAAAAAGTATTATTAATATATTTGTAAACGAACAATCCGCCGATTTTAATTATTTAACTATTTATACCCATCGTTTAAAATACAAGGAAAAATATTATTATATTGCGTGTAAATTTTATAGCGATGGAAGCGTTTCTATATATTCAATATATGTCTTGGATGAATCCATACAAATAGAAGATTTGCAAAAAATTATAGAACTTGCATTGTTTCCGCTCACTGAAAAAATAACAAAAATAGTCAAGACGTTTTATGCAATTTATTTTAATAATATATATGATACCAACGTGACTATAAACAATCTACTGTATTCCATTAATTATGAAAAAAAAAATGAAAAACATTTGATAAAGTATACCAATATAATTTCAAAAAAAGACGGACAATTAATGTACGTCAAAGTGTCTGGAACTGAAAAATTTCCTATAATTTTTAAAAACAACTACATGATGATTGATAAAATTAACAATTTATATTATTTGAATATCATGTTTATTTATTTTAATTCAATACAATTTGATACAAACAATAATGTAGATACAAATAAGAATAAGATTATTTTAGATAATAATATCGATGATGACAAAGCCAGTGAAAATAATAGTAAAAATGCCGATTCTGATGCCGATTCTGATGCCGATTCTGATGCCGATTCTGAATTAAAAGGTGGTCGCACCAATGTTAGTAAAAAAAATATATTTGCGACTAAAATACACAAATTAGTCCCAGATATATTTGCGTCAACGGTTAAATACCCAAAATTAAAAAGTTATGCACGCACATGTCAATTGAATGAACCATTAGTTTTCACACAGGAAGAAAAGGATAAATGGTTAAAGTCTGGAAAAATATCAGATGAAGATGAATTTATAAAATATAACGATAAGATAGATTTTACGTGTCCCGCATATTATTGTACGAAAGATGGAAATGAAGGACCTATAACGGCAAGTGAAATACAAGAGGGGAAATGTGGGAATGTTCGAGATGTAACCAAGGCAATCTTTACAAATGATGATATTGGAAAATATGCGATATCGGGAAAGCCACTGCCATTGGTGTATGCTCCATACGGCGGAATTTCGTTGAAACCGGGTTTTAATAAAAATGTGTTAAAAAATGGGGCTAAATCTCCATGTTGTTTTTTAAAAAAAAAAAACGTTGAAATCCAAGCAGATGAAAATAATGAAGCCGAATATATATTGGGTCCAAATCAAAGGGCACCAATACCATTTAATAGATTGGCAAATATACCAGATATTGTCCAGGTTTTTTTAGACAACGAAAAAAAGTCTACTGAATATACTTTATTAAGACAAGGAGTTGAAAACTCATTTAACAAATCATTTGTTGCTGCAATTTCCAGTATACTTTTTTATAGAAAAGATATAAAAAAGATAATGACTGTAAATGAATTGTGTTTATATTTGTCTGCAAAAATAACCATGGATGATTTTTTGTCCGTACAAAATGGAGATTTATTTTCAATTTTTAACAACATCAACAACAGCAATAACAACAGCAATAACAACAGCAATAACAACATCAATAGCAATAACATCAACAACATCAATAACATCGACGATTATCATTCAACTATTTTAGACAAAATAAAAAAACGTACGCCAATGAATTCTTTATTTATTAAGCAATTAATAAATTCGTTTGAAAATTTTAAAGCATATTTGATAGATTCAAACAGTTATATTGATTATACGTATTTATGGGATATTTTGTGCAGACCCAATAATAATTTTTTCAAAAACGGAATAAATTTGTGCATTTTTAAAACGAACAAAGAAAATACTGAGATAGAATTGGTTTGTCCGACTAACAATTCGTTATTTGATGCAAAAAAACCTATTTGTTTCATCATACAATCGTATAACCATTATTTTGAACCAATATATATTCATGAACGCCAAAAGAAAGCAATAATTATACGATATTTATACAAATATAAAATAGACAAAATTCAGTTTCTCGAAACAACCACACAAAACATTATTATCCCAACTTTTAATGAAATGTGCGTTGAAAAAAGGGATGAAAAAAATATCCAAGAATTGTTATTGGTATTGTCCAATTATTTAATAGACTGTCTGGTGATGAATTTTATAGGACATGTAGTTGGTGTAGTTGCATCTATAAATAATAATGTTAATAAATTCTTTATCCCGTGTTATCCATCCGGATATATTGAAAATAATATAAAAAAAATAATATTTATTGACGAGTTGCCTCAAAACGACTATGGTTACACAAATTCATTTTATTTAAAATTAAAAGATATAATGGATTTAGATATAGTTACGGTTGTGTCACATGAAAAAATGATGGGATTGTATATATACAATTACAAATGGTTTGTGCCATATAAACATGAAGTTAATTATACAGATACAAATGTTGTTTCCCCTTTTAAAATTGAAAAAAACCCAAATTTGGTGGAGATTTATTATGCAAATATGAAAACCCAATTGATAACAAACGATGATGAAAAATATGCAAATAATGTAAAATTGGAAACTATATTTTATAACTTGTTTAAAAATACAATGCGCAGTTTAATTTTAAAAAGTAATATGTACGATGTTTTGTATGAAAAAACATCCAATAATTTTTCTGTTTTATCGCCGTTAGTTCAATTGGACCAAATTCGCAATTTATTAATGACGGTAGGTGGAACTAGCATAATTTTCACAGATATTGGTAAAAATATAAATGCGAATGAAATTATGGGTTTGGAAGAACCATTTTTTCCCAAAAAGAATTTATTAAGCAAGGAAGATAATAAAAATATATATTACACAAAACTGGCGGATGAATTAATTCGATTTAAACAAATAAGAGAATCTTTTTTTAACAAAAAACAGTTTATGTTGTTTCGTGTATTGGAAAACGATTTGCGTGAAAACGAAATCCTTATTCTGCAAACACAGTTGCAGAATAAATATAAATCTCAAGACGGAGAAAATAAGGACAATGAGGAGGAAGATGAGGAAAAGGGAGAAGAATATGAAACAGAAGGTGAAAGAAATAATCGAAATATAAACCCATATATAATAAAAACGACAAATAAAAACGCCATAAATTTTCCTCATTCCGATGTTTCCTACGAAAACTTTATAGACACAAAAAACAAAAAAAGTAAATGCACCCTAGAAATACAACAAATAACTAGCAAATATGTGTTGAAATATTTAGGAACAGATAATTATGAAAGACTTTATAAAAATGCCCCGTCGTGTGGATTGGAAATAATAGTAGATTTAATAAAGCAATATCATCACGAAGATGTAGATGAAAAAGATGTAAGGAATCGGTTAGCAAATTTGTATACAACCATGCTAATAAAAGGGGGAAAAAACAAAATGTTGTCAATCTTGAAAATGGAAAAACAGTCAAATGCAATAATAGATGCAATAAAAAAGGAGGCAAACATAAAGGATAAAATAATGAGTGATAGTTTTTATCCGGTACTGTTGGATTTGTGGCTACTGTTGTCGCACTATAAAATCCCGTCAATTTTAATATCCACTTTAGAGATTGGCGTATCTAAATTAATGGTAAGCAAAGACGAAAAACTCAAAGTTAGCATCAATACTCATATGTTAATAACATATGAAGATGAGACAGATAAAATAGAAGACAAAAAACATATTTATATTAATGTTCCATCCATGCTTCGAAATTTAGTACAGTCGCCAGAATATCGTCAAATAGTCAAGAATAATGTGGGTACACCAACGCAGCAAGATATATTATATAAAAAAAACAAAAACGAGGCGTCCCCTCCGCCATTTATTAAAATAAATGCCTTTTTATTGGAATAAAAATACCTGTCTTAAAATCGGCATTTAAACGTTCAAAGGTGTAAAATCAATATTAAAAGAAAATTAATATAAGTGTTTGCGAAATGTAAATGAAAATCGTGATTCATGAACTTTTTTTTCCACAGGAATTTCGTGAGTGAACTCTTTTTGAAAGTCTCCGCCCATATGAATAATTTGTCCCGAAAAAGTAGGGATGTTTAACACAATGGTATGTTTAGTTTTATCTCGAATTATGTTTTTTTACACCATCGTTTAAATTACCAGTTAAAGGAGAGAATTTTATTTTGTTAGTTTTTACACAATAACTAATATAAAACGATGACGCTAAATTGTAATAATGATTCATATTCAAGTGGATATTCGTGAACGAGATTTAATTCCACGAATCGATGTGCTATTAACAAACAAGAATATGGACGAAAAAAATAAAAACAATAAAATAACTATGAGTAAACAAAATTTAGCCATTGGAGATATTATATTAACATTGCAAAACATAGAAGACGTAAACAAAGAAAAAGAAGACCCGTCAATCAAAGAAACAAACGATAATTCAAGTTTAAAAGAATTGATAATCATTGAGCGAAAAACAGTGGCTGATTTAATGTCAAGCATTAAAGACGGACGGTACGACGAACAATCATATCGTTTGTCTGGATACGATGCGTGTCCAAATCACAACATTATTTATTTAATTGAAGGTGCTGCAAAAACACGATTTAAAAACGAAACAGAGCGAACCATATTTAACTCGGCTATTTTTTCCATTTTATATTACAAGGGGTTTTCGGTCATGTACAGCAATTCGTTGGATGATACCGCTTACATTGTATGCAATATGGCGGATAAAATGCAACGAGAAATGGTCAAGCAAAAAAAAACGCCTTATTATTCCAACATTTTTGTTTTGTCTGATGTTAAAAAAGAAAAACTAACAAATTTGGAAAATGATGAAAAAAAAGAAGAAGAAAATTACAATGTCAACAACACGTTGGTTCCTTCCTATTGTTCGGTAGTTAAAAAAGTAAAGAAAGAAAATATTAACGTGGAAAATATAGCAACCATTATGTTGAGTCAAATTCCAGGAGTTAGTTATGTGATTGCTATGGCTATATGCGATGTATATAAAACTATACCGCAGTTAGTTCTTGCAGTTCGCGAAAATGCACAATGTTTGGATGGTTTTTGTATTTCAGATTCGGGGAAAAAGTCCCGAAAAATAAGCAAAAGTGTAATTGCAAAAATTGTAGAATATTTAGGAAAATAAGTGCGATAAATTTGCTTGAATATAATCTTTTATAAAGTAATAATTATACATGTCCAAACAACCAAGCGCAGAAACCCTAACTCATTGTTTTAAATCATCTGTAGCGGATGACAAGCCTATCTTGACGGATTATTGGGAGGCATCTTTGAACAAAACCGCATTTATTGGCGTTCGTGAGAACAGCACAGAAAAAATAAAATTGTTGGTAAAGTCCGAAGATGAGTACACGTCGCCGATTATGAATATCCGCAAATGCGGCACGGATTATATTGTTGAGACGGAAAATTCTATTTATATTGTATCGACAGAAATCGCGGTTAAAAAAATTGCATAATGTTTTGCATAATGTATTTTCTTTTTGTTAGTTTACATAAATCCCCAATGTTCCAATAAATATAAAGAATAATAGATTAATTTTATAAAATGCGGCACGGATTATATTGTTGAGACGGAAAATTCTATTTATATTGTATCGACAGAAATCGCGGTTAAAAAAATTGCATAATGTTTTGCATAATGTTTTGCATAATGTATTTTCTTTTTGTTAGTTTACATAAATCCCCAATGTTCCAATAAATATAAAGAATAATAGATTAATTTTATAAAATAAAATACAACTAAAATTAAACTATGAATTATTTTTTAATGATTGTCATTTTTTGCATTATTTTGTTCATGTATTTACACATTCAATTTCATCTTAAAACAAGCAGTGATTTAGAAATATTTGAAATTCATGAAACAACCACCAAAGAAACACTGGAAGAAATATGCGACATGCGACAACCCGCCGTATTTAGTGACTTGGACGACTATTTAGTAAACTCGGTTGTGTCAAGGTTAAACGTGGATGAATTAATCAATAAATACCCACATTTTAACGTTCAAGTGCGAGACTTGAATATTTCTACTAGTGTAGATGTAGAATATGCATCACTGCCTTTTGCAGCTGCCTCTCAACTAATGAATGTTCTAAAATCAAATAATGAATCAAACACAATCAGTAAGTTTGTTTCCGAAAATAATGGCGAATTTTTAACAGAAACGGGAGCATTGAAAAATATATCAGACCGTATGTTACGCCCTTATTTAACAAGCACTTGTGATTACGATTTTGCTTTTGGTTCTGATGGTTGTGCTACCCCACTTCGATATACGATTAATTATCGCAATTTTTACATATGCACTAAAGGAACTATTTATATAAAAATGGTTCCTCCAAAATATACCAATCAGTTAGTGCCTATATGTGATTATGATTTATTCGAATTTCGGTCTGAAACAAATTTATGGAATACCAATAATACATCTATAAAATCGCTGGAAATTGCATTGACTCCTGGAAAAATATTATTTATCCCTCCTTATTGGTGGTCGTCGTTTTTATTTGGAAAAAATGCAAGTGTTGTTAGTTTTAAATACAGAACTTATGTAAATATGGTCGCGAATATTTCATATTATATAATGCGTTTACTACAATCGCACAATATTCAAAACAAAAATTCTACAAAAAACACATCATTAGCAGATTTAACCTTTCCTTTGTCCACAAAAAGTGTGGAAACCAAAAACGCGGAATTAAAAAAAGTTGAAACTGAATCCGAAAATGTTGAATTAACAAATGCGGAAACTAAAATGGAAATAACTGAAACTGAAATAAAAGATGTTGAATCCGAAAATACTGAAACCGAATTAACAAATGTTGAAATTGAAATAACTGAATTAAAAGATGTTGAATCCGAAAATACTAAAACGGAAACAACTAAAAATATAAATATTGATATGTCGGCTCTTGATTAATATTGGATTTTGCTTACTTGACAAATATTTTCCAATATTTTCCAATATTTTTTCATTCTAAACTAACAAAAAAATAAATAGACATAAAAATCCATTTATTATTTTGTTAGTTCGTTCATTTTTTAATCTCCAAAATAATAATGAAAATAAATATTTTCCAATTTATTTAACATTTTTTACGTTCTTCCATTTGTTTTTTTATTTTCATTGGATACTTTCGGTTATTGTAGGCCATACATGCCATTGTGTCTATGGATATTTTTTTGAATACATTTTCCTCGTTTTCTGGAATATCATCTTCCACAAACCAACGAAATGCATTTACTAATCGTATAATCAAGGTTTTGTTTTCACACATTCTGTCATATGCATCAGATAAATTATCTTTGGTATCATAATACATTCTATTTAAAGTAATTTCTTTATTTGCTATATTCCAGTGTCCGTCCTCGTAAATCATCAAGTGATTATCTCGCATATTGCTAATGTACACATTATGGTTGCGAGGCATGTTGGGGGAAAAATGCTTATGTTCGAATAATCTTTCTACAGAATGTTTTACCCTTTCAAAACAAGACTTAAAAAAATCATCAGTAAGGTGAGTTAATGTTTCGTCCCCATACATGTTGAGGATTATTTTGTTATTGATGTTATTAGTGGTTGTATTATTGTTGCTATTTGTACTAATGGATGTTGTATTTGATTTGTTTTTCAATTGTTCCTTTAATAATTTAATTTCTGTCTGCATTTTTATATCGTTGTTAGTTTGTAATTGTCCCTTTAACATTTTTATTTCATTTTGTAATTTTAATCGTTCATTTTCTGTTTTTAATTTTAATAGTTCTTGTTCGTGTTCTTTTTTTAATTTATCAAATAAAACACGCAATTCAATTTCTTCTGGTTGGGGATTTTTTAATTCACAGGGAAATTTACGATGCAAATGTTCATTTAAATGCTGCTTTCTTTGGAATTTTGTATCACAACGATTGCATCGAAACTTCCAAATAATATTTGGTTCATACAAAACACAAGGCTTTTTCCGACTAATGTGGTAATTATAATTTGCATTGGTGGAAAAAGATTTTCCACAAGTCTCGCACGTTTTTAAATCCATTTTTGTTAATTCAATATTTAATTTTACCGAATTATTACCGAATTATTACCGAATTATTACCGAATTATTACCGAATTATTACCGAATTATTACCGAATTATTACCGAATTATTACCGAATTATTACCGAATTATTACCGAATTATTACCGAATTATTACCGAATTATTACCGAATTATTAACCATTTTATTTATAATATTACAACCGCACTATAGTCTTATACAAATTAAATAAAATATAAAATGAACTGTAATAATTATTTTTACTAATTATTTCGGTACATTTTATTTCAAATCAAGAGAGAGAGATTTTTTTTATTTTTCATTTTTGGGAAAATCAAAAATAAAAAAAATATTCTAAAAAAATGGGTTTCTTTTAATGGTTATTAATTTTGTTAGTTTAAACTGTAAAAAGATTGGAAATTGTTTGTTTTCATTATTTTTTGGAGATTAAAAGATGAACAAACTAACAAAACATAAAATCATAAAAATCATAAAAATAAATTAACAAAAAAATGAATTTCATTTATCAAAACAATTAAACCAAAATGTGTTCCAAACAAAATATTTTAAATAAAACATATTTGATTTTAACACAATTGTATAATAGTGACCTTTATAATGTACATTGTTTACAAAATCATTTTCTATTAATTGGCATCTATCAGCCACGCAACGGTTCCATTACACATTATGCGGATTATTTTGAAAATTATATATTAAAAAACGAAGGAGATGCAGACAATCACAATGATGGAAGTTTAAATATTGCAAAAGACATACAGTGGTATAAAAGTTATTATAAACGAATTAACCCAATACATAAATACAACGATGTAATACAAAATTATTATAACATTGTTTCTCATCCAAATTATATGCAATGTGAAATAGGAACCATTGTATCTTATCAAGGATACTATGTGGTAATTAAAAAAACGTGCTGGCTTAGAATATTTCAGAAAAAAATTAAAAAATATTTAAAAAACAAGAAACTAAAACAAGTTTAAATTATATTTGTTGCCCTTTTTTATATTTTTTAAAAATAACAAACAAACAAACAAACAAACAAACAAACAAACCAAAACAAGTGTTAATTTTTGTTATAGGCAAAACTAAAAATCATCTGTAAATTGAAACGCATCGTCGCTATCTTTATTTGCCAACGCATATGCATCATTGCGTTTTTCAAAAAAATTCACTTTTCCTTCTAAACTGATTTGTTCCATAAAATCAAACGGATTTGCTACTGTAAATATTTTTTCATATCCAAATTGAATACAAAGTCGGTCTGCCACAAACTTGATATAAGTAGACATAAGTGCGGCATTCATCCCAATTAAACGACAGGGCAATGCATCGCAAATGAATTCTGTTTCAATTTCAACAGCTTGCTTGATAATTTTATTAAATTTGGATACTTTAATTTTATGTTGCAGTTTGCTATACAGCAATATAGCAAATTCGCAGTGCAACGCCTCGTCTCGTGAAATAAGAACATTGGAAAACGTTAGCCCTGGCAATAATCCACGTTTTTTAATCCAGTAAATGCTGCAGAATGCCCCCGAAAAAAATATTCCCTCGACACACGCAAAAGCAACCAATCTCACAGCAAAACTACTTTGTGTATCACTAATCCACTTTTGACACCAGTCCGCTTTTTTTTGAATGCACGGATAATGCGTGATTGCGTTTAATAATTTGTCTTTTTCTTCAGAATTTTTTATATAAGTATCTATTAGCAAACTATATGTGTGGCTATGAATATTTTCCATGGCGATTTGAAACCCGTAAAAGGCACGGGCTTCTGAAATTTGCACATCGATCATAAACCGCATTGCCAGATTTTCCAAGACTATTCCGTCGCTAGATGCAAAAAATGCCAGAATGGTAGATACAAATAACCGTTCGTCGTCTGATAATTTGTTCCAGTCTTCCGTGTCTTTGGATAAATCGATTTCTTCTGGTCTCCAAAAACAATCCACCTGAGTCAAATACATTTTCCATATATCATGATAGTGAATAGGAAAGGTTACAAATCTATTTACGTTTGGAGTGAGAATAAGTTCGGTTGTAGGGAATAAAGACATAATTCTTTAATATATATAACATATATTATTTAGTTTGTTTTTTTGTTTTATTTTGTTTTGTCTCAATATATTATTATAAATGTTATAACTTTTTACAGTTGGTTTATTCAACAAATCTAAAACAATAAACTAACAAAAAATTATTGTGTTTGGAATTCCAAATAATATATATAATGCATAAAATTATAAATAATGCGAATTCATACATTTTTGAATCGTAAAATAGGTTAATATAAAATCATCGGGTATGGGTCCAATAAGTTTAGACAAAGTTTCGTCGGCAATTAATCGTTTTTGTTCTTTGCTATATAATGCGTGGTCTTTAATATATTTATTTAATAATTTAGTAACGTTTGGGCGGGATAAACACGTTCCGGGTTTCATATTTAAAAAAGCACATAATTTGTCGCTCAATGTTCGAGGTTGCTGAATGCCAGAATGAACGATGCGTTTTTCCATTGTTTTTTCCATTGTTTTTTCCATTGTTTTTTCCATTGTTTTTTCTCGCAAAATTTCTTGCCGAATTTTATTTTTCAAATATTTGGCGTTTTTTATTTCCACTTGTTTAAGCATATGTTGGATTTCGTTGGTTTGAATATGTGATAAATAAATAATCGCACGAGTTCGTTCAAACAATTCCTGCAAAGATTCCATTTTAAATATTATATTATATTTAATTAATTACACACATATTAATTTTTATTTGTTATGATCGTGCTTTATATATAAATCCGTTTTTTTATGTGGAAAATCTCCTTTTATATCAGAATTTGGCAATGATAATGGTATTAGTTTTTGTTTTTGACATGCATATGAAAAAGATATTTGATCCTGAGTTGTATACATTAATGTTTGTTTGTACCATAAATCTAAAAATGTCACAATGTCTTTATTTTTATTATCAAATGCAACAAAACATGTAATCCATACTCCCATATTTTTGTTTTCTTTTTTGTACTCATCCCAGTAATTTTCTTTGTATCCATCTTTTAAATATTTTGTATATTGTTTATATACATTTTGGAATGGCTGTTCTTGATTATTCCATTTTGTTGACGTATATCTATTAAAATCAGACGCAATTACTTCATCTATTAAAAATCCATTTCTCAGTTCATGAGACCACCCAATAATAGGATTTTTTTTAATATTATTATACATATATTGGGATGAATTTTCATTTATTATTTCAATGGTACCATCTATCCAAATCACGACGTCATATTTTTTTAATCTGTCAATGTTATGAAAATTTTGTTTATAATATTTTGCTATATTAAATGTATGTTTATTATTAATTATTGAATTTGTATAACTGTTATTATCAAGTAAAGATTTATTTGTTAAATGATATGGCTTTGCATCAATAATCCATCCATTATTTATTATATTTTTATTCTCTGTAAAACAAATAAAATCGGATTTTAATGTTTGATTTATATATTTTTTACACGAAGCCTCATAATTGCCATATATTGCTGTTATGTACGCAACTTTCACTTCTTCTTCTTTTTCTTCTTCTTCTTCTTTTTCTTCTTTTTCTTCTTCTTCTTCTTTTATTAATTCATTGTCGGATTTTTTCATATTAATATACAAATGTATTTAAATTTCCAAATAAAAACTATTATATAATATTAAATGCCCGGCAAATTTACAATATACGGAGAAAGGTGTAGCGGAACCAATTATTTAGAAGGTTTAATTACTCAAAATTTTAATGCGACGGTAGATTGGAGTAATGGATGGAAGCATTTTTTCGGATTTAATGACCTAAGTATAAAAGAAAATGACGACATTTTATTCATTGGTATTGTTCGCAATCCAGTGGATTGGCTAAATTCCCTATACAAAATATATCATCACTTGCCTTCCCATTTAATACCCAAAAAACTCCCTCCCATGCTGCAAAACAACAACGCAGCAAAATGTGTGATACACAACTATAATGCATATCATTTTTTAAACGACGAATTTTGGTCCATTAAAGAAAATGGAACACAAATAATGTTCGACCGGCATATATATGAAAAACGAAATTATATAAATATATTCGAAATGCGACACACCAAAATGCAATTTTTAGTAGAAGATATGCCTAAAAAGGTAAAGCATTTTATTTTAATTCGCTATGAAGATTTAATGGATGATTTTGTTGCCACCATGAATTATATTAAAACTCATGGCAAATTAGAAGTAAAAAACAATGATTCATTTCCAACAAACATTTACACATATAAAGCCGTACCAACCAATGCGAAATTTAAAAAAAAATTAGAAAAACCTATTCCCGACCACAGGATATTGCGCAATCCTAAATTGCGCACTAAATATGAAAAACATTTCAAATACATCGTTTAATTTTTTATAAAATAAATTGTATAATATATACGATTTTGCTATGCTTGATTTGTCGTTTGATTTTAATGAAAACGGCAGTGAGGATGAAAACGTGTTGATGCCCAGCGAAAATATTGGTAATTACAAACAGTATAATAAACAATTAATCGAACCATTAGTTTAGTTTCGCGAATTTTAAAAACATAAAGTCAAAGTATAATACAACACCTTTAACAAAACCACATACAATTCATCAGGATTTTTTTAACAACGGAAAACCAGTGGATGTATATACGGCGGTTTATATGAGTTTAGACAAAAAACGCATTTTAAAAGAAATGGATGTAGCATATTATTTGTATAATGCGCGCAACGAAAATTTATACAAAGCAAATGTGAATGCTTATCGGGGAAAATTAATGAATGAAATAGAAATGCAAAATTTGGCGGAAACGTTGCAATTAAAATGCAATGTCAAGGTTCCAAAAATATATGATTATGGTTTAATACTTGCCCCAACTTTAACAGATGTGGGCACACCAGTAAATGTTGAACGAGCATTTTTGCCATTAAAACGAGCAAACAGTTTTGATAATGATAAAATATCAGTTCGGATATTTATAGAAATGGAAATGATACAAAACAGCGAAGAACTAACAAATGTTATTTATGAATCCACTAAAACGAAATGTGTCGAATATAAAAAAAGATTAGAAGACCTTTATGATTGTTTAGGCAAATATAATTTTTCACACGGGGATATGACTACACTTGGAAATATTTTGGTTAATATTGAAAATGGAAACTTTGCATTAATTGATTACGGTCAAAGTGTATCGGATGATGCCGAACAAACCTTTGGTTCTGTAAAACAAAATATAAACTGCAACAACGCAAGGGTTGCAACTGGTGGAAAATCTAAACGACGTACAAAATCTAAAAAACGCTGTAAACGCAAAACAAATAAAACAAAAATTATATAAAATCAAACAATTTTTACTATCTTTTTTACTTTAAACTAACAAAATAATAATTTTTACTTTAAACTAACAAAATAATAATTTTTACTTTAAACTAACAAAATAATAATTTTTACTTTAAACTAACAAAATAATAATTTTTACTTTAAACTAACAAAATAATAATTTTTACTTTAAACTAACAAAATAATAATTTTTACTTTAAACTAACAAAATAATAATTTTTACATAACTCTGAAAAATAATAAATTAAAATTGGTATAAAAAATTTTATAATATGATTTTGTTATTTATTGGTTTTGTTAGTTTACACAAACCCCCAATTTTCGAACTGTTCCAAATGGCGAGGATGAAACCGATTTTTCATCAAGTCTTTTTTGATGATACAACGTTCCGCGATGGCTTGGTAGTCATAGACAAAGATGGACGGATTACTAGATAAGTAACGCCAATTAATTTTATCCATATTCTTTTCCAACAAAGGTATTGCGTTTGGATTGGTAGACAACCAACACCAATCAATTTTGTCTGGATGCTTTTCCAACAAAGGTATTGCGTTTGGATTGGTAGACAACCAACGCCAATCAATTTTGTCTGGATGCTTTTCCAACAAAGGTATTGCGTTTGGATTCATAGATAAGTACCACCAATCAATTTTATCCGGATACTTTTCCAACAAATGTATCGCGTTTGGATTTCTAGATAAGCAATCCCAAACAATTTTATCCGGATACTTTTCCAACAGAGATATCGCGTTTGGATTTTCAGATAAATACCGCCAAACAATTTTATCCAGATTGTTTTCCAACATGGCAATCGCGTTTGGATTTTCAGATAAATACCGCCAATCAATTTGTTTTGGATACTTTTCCAACAGAGGTATCGCGTTTGGATTGCTAGATAACGCAGCCCAATCAATTTTATCCGGATACTTTTCCAACAGAGGTATCGCGTTTGGATTTCTAGATAAGCAATCCCAAACAATTTTATCCGGATACTTTTCCAACAGGGATATTGCGTTTGGATTTTTAGATAAGTCAGCCAAATTAATTTTATCTAGTGGCACCCAGTCTTGCAGTTTCATCATTTTTGAATAATTGTCTATATTAATATTAATAAATTATAATTCATTTTTTATAAAAAAACAACGATTGTGTGCAAATAAATAATTAGTGTTCAACATTATCATTCATATATATTTTATTGGTTTTGTTAGTTTATTGGTTTTGTTAGTTGGATATGTAACATGTTCTATTTTATACATGACCCGTCTATCGTATAAAGATTCTGTGGAAGAAGTAAATAGTAGTAAAAATTATCTTGATGATAAAGACAGACCCTACCATAATAATGCTTGGGATGCGGCTAAAGACAGACCCTACCATAATAATGCTTGGGATGCGGCTAAATACGGAGCAAGTAAAAATTTAGGGGAAAATTTTATAACTTCGGTAATTTGGCCGTTTGCATTGACCAGTGAAATTGTTCCATATATCATTAGTAAACTATAAGTATAGCCAACCAAATAAGTACGTACTATGTAATCTGCATTAATAAAATTATTATTTTTTAGTGTAACCGAGTTCTTTTTTTATAAAAATATAAAATATTTGCAATCCATCCATCTTTATCCTAAAAAATGAAATATAATATGTTTTATTAAATATACCATATTTGTAATACGTAATCGTAATCATGGATCTATCACAAAATAAATTGACTTTGGCTGAATGGAATTCGATTGAAATAATTCCCGCGGAAAAAGAGATGCAAATTATGAAAATGATTATGGATGGATATACTAATTTAGATATAACCTTCAACCGGACACAAACCTTGCTTGGGTTTTTAAAAATAGAACAAAGTGAGACAATGGATAAATATTTATTTAATAAATATATTCTTTCGTCCATCACAGGGTTAAAGACTGAAAAAAAGAGTAAAAAAGAGGTAAACAACAAAAAAGAATCCAATAAAATAGCAGATTCAACAAGTGCAAGTGTAAAAGCAGATATGGGAGAATCTTTGTTTATTCAAAAATTGGTAGAGGGATTATGTTCCAGCAAAAATATAGTTTTGAAATCTGCGGACCAAATTCGTATTCAAAATATAGACACCACGTTGCAATTAATATCAGAAGACGAATCCGAGTCCAAGATATATGAATTGTTTCTTGCCACCCAAATTAGACTTTGTATCGTCCACAAACACCACGGATGCAACACATGGAATTATTATTATTTTACCCTTTCCAAAATGTCGGAAAATATCAAGTATATAGACAAAATGAATTCTGTTTTAAAAAATATAATGTTTCGATTATTGGAGTTGTTTGAAGCCGACTTTAGACCAGCCGAAATTATTTATAATGCGTCGAAATATATAGAAAAAAATAAAGCACTGTTGTTATATAAAAACGAGCAATTGTATCCACATCAAAAACAATTATTCGCTACGATCAAACGACCAGAACCTAAATTAATATTGTACAATGCCCCCACCGGAACTGGAAAAACAATGTCGCCCATTGGAATTAATAAAAAAATCATCTTTGTGTGCGCGGCGAGACATGTGGGACTTGCGTTGGCAAGAACATCCATTGCAATGGGTAAAAAGATTGGGTTTGCGTTTGGTGCATCATGCGCAGAAGACGTGCGACTACATTATGCGGCCGCAACAGATTATTCTCGTAATAAAAAAAGCGGAAAAATACAAAAGGTGGACAACACCAAAGGTGAAAAGGTAGACTTGATGATTTGCGACATTAAATCATATATCCCCGCTATGTATTATATGATTGCCTTTAATCAAAAAGAAGATATTGTGATGTATTGGGACGAAGTTACCATTAGCATGGATTACGAAAGCCATGAATTACATAATTTGATTCGTGCAGTTTGGACGGAAAATGTTATTCCCAACGTGGTATTTTCGTCTGCCACAGTGCCTAAAATGGATGATTTAGGCGGATTGCGTTCCAGTTATAATAAAAAATTTCCAGATGGAACCATACACACTATTAATAGTTTTGATTGTGTAAAGTCAATCACTATGATTAATCCAGAGGGGTACGTGGTATTACCACATTTAATATTTGATAATTATCACGAACTGCAGGAAACCGTTCGATATTGGCATGACAATGGAACTATTTTGAGATATTTCGATGCCAAAGAGATTGGGGATTTTATTCGATATATAGAAAAGGATGGAAAAGATTGCGTGAAAGCAGTTGGAAAAATTGAAAATAATTTCGAATCGGCGTCGGACATTCATATGACGTCGGTAAAACAACATTATATGCGAATATTGCAGAATATACTTCCCGAATGCTGGGCAACTATATACGCTCACTTTCAATCGAACCGTAGTCAACGCATTGTACGCAATTCGTCAATAGACGCGGCATCTACAACGGGGATATTTATTACCACCAAAGACGCATATACGCTGACCGATGGACCGACATATTTCTTTACAAACGATGTGAATAAAATAGCCGCTTTTTACATCCAACAGTCAAATATTCCCATATCCATCATGTCTGTCATTATGGAAACAATTACTCAAAACGCAGCAGCCTCCGGTCGCATGGAAGAACTAGAACATGCCTTGTCCGATGCGGAAGCAACGACAGAAGACAACAAGGAAAAAAACACAAACACTGACAAAAATACGGGCATTAGTAAAAATCCTAAATTAGCCATGATTCAATCACAAATTGACGGGTTGCGAACTTCTATTAAATCCGTCAAATTGCATGATATATTTGTTCCCAATAAACCAGAACATGTTAAGAAATGGACGAAAGACAACATTACATATAATAAAGAACCAACAACAAAACCATACTATTTTACTAGTAACATCACGGATGATATTGTGATTCGCATTATGCGTCTTCATAATGTAGACAATACACATAAAATTCTGCTTTTAATGGGAATTGGAGTATTTAACATTAATGAACGGTCGTTAAACCCCGAGTATTTGGAAATAATGAAAACACTCGCATATCAACAGCGGTTATATACAATTATAGCAAATAGCGATTATATGTGGGGAACTAATTACCAGGCGTGTCATGGATACTTTAGTAAAGATTTGTGTTTAACACAGGATAAAATCATTCAAGGAATGGGGCGTGTTGGGCGCGGAAACGTGCAGCAAGAATATACTGTTAGATTTCGAGATAATCACCAAATACGTACCTTATTGTGTCCTATTGCCCCCGAAGATAAATTAGAAACTATAAACATGAATCAATTGTTTGGTTAAAAGGAATGTGTAATAAATTGCACCATAATATATCATTAAATAAATATATGATTCTTTTTTTGTAAATAATAAAACAAAAGTACAATAAATAAAATAAAAATATTTTACGAAATATAATTACTCGATGTTCCGTTATTTTTTAAATCGTTATATATCTACTAAATTCGTCCTTTCGACAATTATTCTTTTAATTTTTATTTGTATTCTTATATTTTTACTAATATTGACGGTCAACCGAATTAAGCATCCATTTTGGGCTATTCAGCCCGTGTTTCATTATTACGATTTACAATACTGGGTGCACAACAAAGGAATTATTTCACCTGCATTGCCCGATAAAAATAAATTTGTTAATCTCAGCAAAATTCAAAGCATAGTTATTACAAATAAAAATATACAAGACGAAAACCATAAAATAGAATGGAACCGGGTTTTAAAATGTGTTCGGGACCATTATTTGAACGAACACTATGGAGAATATATGCCAAGCATGCACCATATTGTGCCTTATTTTGTGGGACATGATCTTCCGTGTTTTCTCACTATTTTTAATGAACCCGAACTTGTCTTATCAAACAACGAAATAGTAAAATCCAACAAGGCAATCGGAGTAATGACGAGCCGACCTTTAACAATTTCATTGCGCCGCAGTACCAACAAATATGAAACGGTTGAATTTCCTGCCTATTACGTAGATTTTTTATGTGTGGATAAAATGCGAAGAAAACAAAATGTTGCTCCACAACTTATTCAAACTCATGAATACGTGCAGCGACACCAGATGCCTGACATATCAGTGAGTATTTTTAAACGAGAAGGAACAATTACCGGAATCGTTCCAATCACCACCTTTAATACTGTATGTTATTCATTAAAAAATTTAAATATCAGCGATGCTTTTTTATCACAAAATGGACGCATTTCGCTTATTCCAGTAACCATCTCCAACATTCGCATTCTATATGATTTTATACAGACCAATAAAAGTAGATGGTCCATTTGCATTCTCCCGCATTTATCTAATTTGATGGAATGTATTAAAACAAATAATATAATTGCATACATGACGGTGGTTCATGACGAGGTAATGTCTTGTTATTTTTTTCGCACTACCCAAACAACAATTACTACCAAAGATAACGGCAAAACAAAAAGTGGCGGAGATTTGATTATATCCTGTTTTGCGTCTATACGGTCCGTTCAATATTGTAATTCAGATGATTTTTATTTATATTTTTGCATTTCTCTTTTTGAATTGCTTCAAACTAACAAAAATGAAAAAAGAAAGGAGATTGGATATTTATCGGTGGAAAATATTAGCGACAATAAATTATTAATTCAGAAAATGAGCGAAATATCCGTGCCGATTGCAATTAGCCCTACTGCTTATTTTTTTTATAATTTTGCACATTCTTCGTTTAAATCGGACCGTGTTTTTGTTTTATGTTAGTATATAAATTATTTTGTTTTTGAGTAATACCTAAATATTCAATAATAGTATATTTTATATACATCATAATGATTATTCTATTTTAATTTTTTCACAACTTTTATCCATTTGAAAGGTTTTGCATTTTTTTTCCTTGGGAACAATTTGAATTATGCACTTTGCTTTTTTGCCATATAATGACTCGGTACACCCTTTTTCTTTTTCGCCCTTTTTATTCCATTTTTTTGTTTTGTTTTGCTCTCGGTTTTTGTCTTGTTTTTTGCTTTTGCCTTGACTTGGTTTATTTGTTTTTTCTTGGTTATCCGTAGTTGAGTCTTTTACACATCTAGAACGAAAATGTTCATATCGCTCTCGCACATCACAATAGGATAGTCCCGATATTTTATTTAAATTAGTATTTACACGCTCGTGCAGTGCATAAATATACCGGGAAAAAGAATCGCGATTTTTCATTACAGACGCAGTCATGGGAAATAATTTTAAATTTTTCGTTAAATTTGTTCGACAATGTTTACATGGCAACACATGAGTCAAATTGGTAATAAACGCCTTATAATTTTTTTTATCTTGTATTGTTGGGTAAATCGGATAATTAAAACTAATTGTATGAAGGGAATGCCACATTGCTGGACCCCAAAGGGCAACCACCATTCCGTCTCCAGATTTAAAATCTTTTTGAGTAAATAGTCTTTTTTTCTTTTTTTTTAAAGAAGTTCGTAGTTTCATTTGTATAAAACAATATTATTTTGTTTATCATCTATTATCTTTGTGTTTATTAACATTCCCAACAATAACATTAACATTAATTTTATTCACTTATTAATACATTTTAATGAATCCGTTATTATTTTGAATCCGTTATTATTTTGTTTTTTTTATTATGTAAAAAAATGAATTACAATTTTATTTTAATTCATTAACACGAACAATTATATTTAAAACAAACAATGTTAAAACTGCGAGACTACATACCACTAGATAAAATTAATTGGAGTATATTATCTACCAATCCAAACGCGATAGCCCTCTTGGAAAAGAATCCAGAACAAATTAATTGGGCTGCGTTATCTACCAATCCAAACGCAATACCTCTGTTGGAAAAGAATTTGGATAAAATTGATTGGTGGGGGGTATCTGAAAATCCAAACGCGATATCCCTCTTGGAAAAGAATTTGGATAAAATTTATTGGAGTCAATTATCTAAAAATTTAAACGCAATATCCCTGTTGGAAAAGTACCCAGACAAAAATGATTGGTTTTGGTTGTCTAGAAACCCAAACGCGATACGTCTCTTGGAAAAGTATCCGGATAAAATCCATTGGATCCAATTATCTAGCAATCCAAACGCAATGTCCCTGTTGGAAAACAATCTGGATAAAATTCATTGGGGTTACTTATCTATGAATCCAAACGCGATACATCTCTTGGAAAAGAATTTAGATAAAATTGATTGGCGTATGTTATCTAAAAATCCAAACGCGATACATTTTTTGGAAAAGAATCCTCATAAAATTGATTGGTTTTGCTTATCTACCAATTCAAATGCAATCGCCCTCTTGGAAAAATATCCAACCAAAATTATTTTGACTTACTTATCCGAAAACCCAAACGCGATACATCTGTTGGAAAAGAATATGGATAAAATTAATTGGAATATCTTATCTTGCAATCCATCCATCTTTGTCTATGATTTCCAATCCATTTCGAACCGTTGTGGTATCATTAAAAGAGACCTGATGAAAAATCGGTTTCATCCTCGCCATTTGGACCAGTTTGAAAATTGGGGATTTGTATAAACTAACAAAACAACTTACACTATAATTTTCTTTATTTTATATATTAATGCTGCAAATAAAAGATAAAGAAATATAATATATTCATAAATAACAGTAATCATATAAAATGGATTATTCTTTTATATCCTTAATTTTATTCATTGTCGCTACTCTTTTATATTTTATTTTTTTAAAACCAACCCTATCTGTGGACAACTTGTCAACACTCACTGGATTAGCCGAATATTATTCTGCTTGCAACTCTAAATTAATTATTTATATGGTTGTGGTGATATGCAGCCAACTATTTCTTAATTTTTTTTATTTAGTTTCCAAGTGTGGTGGGAGTCCAGTTCAAAATATTGGTGCCGCAATCGGTTATACTCTAGTTCCATATATATTTATTTTTGGGGTTTTAATTGGAGTATTGGTTATTTTTCCGGGGTTTAAGTCTGCATTTTCCAATGTAATTGGTTATTTTTATATTTCCTCTGCGGCAAACACCTTGCTGAGCAATTTATTGGTGAATTCGGATATTGTCGCGAATAATTCTGAGATATCGGAAGAGAAGCAAGAGGCATTGGAAAAGTCCGCTTCCATGATTATGAAAATTTGCGGAAACAAATCTTTGCTCATCAACCAAATTAATCCGAACAATTTCATCAATATGTGGGACACAATGTTGTTGCCGTTGGCAAAAAATACATTGACCGCAGAAGTTCTAAAAACAAAAAAAGAAGAATTGCTTGCCTTGGTAATAACCAAAGATAATATTGGAGAAATGGTTTGGTATATATATAGCGGAATATTGGTCACGAGCATTGTCGCGTATAATTTAGCTACTAGAGGGTGTGTGAAAAGCGTAGAACAAATTAAAACAGAACACGATGAGTATATAAAATCACGGGAAGAAGCCATGACACAATCCGAGTTGGAAAACCAAACCGCCTATTCATAAGTCGATTATTTGTAATTTGACGAGTTTATCCTTTGTCTTTTTTATTGTGTTTGGTTGGTCTTCCGATTTGTCTTCCGATTTGTCTTCCGATTTGTCTTCCGATTTGTCTAATTCGGTGATTTTTATATGGTGCAATTTTGCTTCAATTTCTATTATTTTTAGTTTAATTTCGCACGTTTTATTATTAACATGTTTGATAAACCATAACAACAATGTGGAAACAATCATTCCGAATAAAGCAACTAGTTCCATTTTTTCCATAAATAATATATTACAACAATATATTATTGTTAAAAACACGGACTATTCGCGAATAAATTTATTCAATGCAGCAATAAAAAATGCTGGACGAAATCAGTGTTGGCGTTTTCTATATCGCTATAATCCGCTCGCTGGGTAACAGTTAATGGAGTAATCAAATACCAAAAATCGTGTTCTTGCAATCTAAACCAGTACACATCAATTGCATACATGGATTTTAATTTCTTATTGGACACTAAAAGTTGAATTCCCTCTTGAAAGTTTTGTATTAACTTGTCATAATAGTGTGCATTCACTAAATATGCAGCAGTGGTCAAACAACGACTTATTTTCACACAAGAAGAGTCGGGAAGTACTTTATATGGTTGTTGACAATTTCCCGACAACAAAACAACATCCCACTTGTTTTTAATATTGTTTTGGACGTTATGTTCGAAAAAAACACGAGCATGTTTCTGCAGTGTGTCTGGGTCTGTAAACACCACATCGTCTTCTAAAATCAACACGTGTGACCATCCTTGGGATTTGGCAAGTTGCATGCATTTTAAATGGCTTAAACTACACCCGATTGCTCCTAAATTAGGGGTAGAAATCGCATTGAATCGAGTCGCCTTTTCTTGCCACCCAAACTTGGACAACTCGGTTTCTATGTGCAGACACCGATCGGGACGCGATTCTAAATTAATATAAAGTATGTGCTGGATATCCGACAGAGAAACTATTTGTTCCATTTTTTGTTTTATTTTTTTATTTTTTTGTTTTTTTGTTTTTATATTGCTATTATAGTATTTGTAGTGACAATTTATCTCTTTTCGATAATGAGTGTAGCAGAGACCTGGTGTGTACCTCCTGCGAATGGCGTGAGTGTTAACGCGGTAGAATTTCCAGAAGGATTTCTAATAGTTAATACAGTATTTGGAGTAGTAACATCAATAAAATCCATACCAACTATTTGAGATGTTCCGGTTGCTCTTCCAACTACTGTATACTCAATATCTATTCCATTGAGCGTTATAATCAATTGACCTGCTTCATTTACACTTACTTGAAAAAATACTTTATATGTTCCAACTGTAGCCAAGTTAAAACTATCTACACCCAATCTTGTTATGTTTATTCCATTAGTAGGACCATCTTGCGGAAAATCAATATCACCTCCCACGGTAACGGTCGCCGCATTATCAGGAGGCATTAATGCATAAAAATGCGCATAGTCTAAAGATGAACTCATTGGACCAGTGGGTCCAGCGGGACCAGTGCTTCCTGTATATCCCGTGCTTCCTGTATATCCCGTGCTTCCTGTACTTCCAGTGCTTCCTGTATATCCCGTGCTTCCTGTATATCCCGTGCTTCCTGTATATCCCGTGCTTCCTGTGCTTCCTGTATGTCCCGTGTTTCCTGTGTTTCCAGTACTTCCTGTGTTTCCTGTATGTCCCGTGTTTCCTGTATGTCCCGTGCTTCCTGTGCTTCCTGTATATCCAGTACTTCCTGTATGTCCCGTGTTTCCTGTATATCCAGTACTTCCTGTATGTCCCGTGTTTCCTGTATATCCAGTGTACTTCCTGTATATTCAGTACTTCCTGTACTTCCTATATGTCCTGTATGTCCCGTGGAACCACAAGGACCCTGTTTACCTGGATAACATTTCACCGTAATTTCACATCCAGAATCAGAACAACGATTGCATTCGCGGTCGTGATTTGAATAGTGGTTGGAGTTTTGATTTGTTGACATTATTAATATTGTCAATATTTTATTAATTTCCCTAATATTTTATTTAATTAATAAATAATTTATAATATCCTAATTAAATAAAATATTAGGGAAATTAATAAAATATTGACAATATATAATTATGGCAACTTTAACTTACACATATACATTATACAATTTAACTGCGGTAGTTTTAGGTTATACTGGAATTCTTGGTAATTTAATTATACCATCACAAACAACATTTGGGGGAAACACGTA
>Ga0209491_10003484_pt1 | contig 25912 bp, 43 predicted proteins | sample BON02_FD_187213 | JGI IMG/M metagenome (GOLD analysis project Ga0209491, IMG submission 187213) | Freshwater microbial communities from Lake Bonney liftoff mats and glacier meltwater in Antarctica - BON-02 (SPAdes) (version 2) | ecosystem: Environmental > Aquatic > Freshwater > Ice > Glacier...
ATAATGAAAGACGCACGCTTCTTTTTGATTAAGATGATTAAGACATTTCGATACAATTAAGGCTTAACCATGGTCAGCATCGATTAGAAGAAAAAAGAATCAACAACAACAACAACCCACAATGCGCCAGAAAAAGCTCTCCCAGAGGGTGCACTCTAAAGAAACAAGACAAGACAAGAATGTGTAAATTAGAGAGATTTAAACATTATTTTAGAAGACGAAGTAGGAAAGTACGGGTCAGGGGGAGTGGCTTGTCATGCCCAGTTCGGAGATCTTATTCAAAGGGAGAGTTTAGAAGTATAATTTGAGAGTAGTATAATTGGGATCTGGGCATTTTTTAAGAGAGATGGGACTGATGAGAGAGATCAGAACGTATCGTATATTCTACAATGTTATAGTCGAGGACGGGCAATACATGTGTAAGAGCCGCACAATGCCCCGAGATGGTTCAAGTTCATGAGACTTGAGCACCCTGCCCACGGGGGTGTGACGCTCTGCATGGTACAGTGTAGGCCTGCTTCGGCATGCGCCAGAAAAAGCCCTCCCAGAGGGTGCACTCTAAAGAAAGAAGACAGGACAAGACCAAGAAAGGCAAAAAATACTTTGTTGTACCTGGTAGTTCCATCACGTGTGCCTTATCCATTTGATGTTTGGATTCTCCTTCTCGACGATAATTCCAAGTGAGCTGCGAGTTTTTTTGCTTGGAATTGACAATGGTCTTTGAATTCAAGTGTGGCTGCTCTGGAGGAACTTTTTTTAAGGCACAGCGAAATGCACTGTCATTCACCCATTATAGAGCGCCAGAGTACCCTCTATCAAGGTGGAGGATGGCAAACAACACATAATCCGCACACTCAACCTTTATTGTCCCTCACGGCTTAGGCTCGCCTTCCGTGGAGGCAAACGGGGTTCCTTTCTTCCGCCGGTCTCGAAGAGTGCGCATGGGTGATTTCTATCTACAAAGTAACGGATGAGGATCACGCAAATGGCCAATGATGAGAGTTTTGATTCCTTATTCAGGAAAGAGCGGATGCTGTACCTACCTACAAATTTCCCTCAAGTTCCTCTGAAGTAATAATGTACTATGGTAATCAAGCAACAATCACCCCACCTCAAACCCACCAGTCCCAGCAGTGCTACCTTCAAAACTGTGTCCGGCTTTTTCTCTTTCCATCTCCTCTCATTCTTTTTCTCAAAAGGCACACACATTAACATGGTTCGTCCAGCGCGTAAACTGTCTCCTGCCCCATCACCAACCTGGCCGTGCTTGGCACTGTCCCACGAGCGAACCTTCTTGGTCACTCATTCCTAGACCTGATTATTCCTATTGTGCTTTGATCCCGAGCTTTTTCTTTCCAACATCTATACCCCCTGATTATTCCTATTGTATTTTGGTCCCTAGACACTGTCGAGAGAGTCCAAGAACCACATCTTTCTCTCATGACCCAACTTGACCCCCCCTCCTCTCCTCCCCCCACATCCCCTCTCAGGCAGTGCTGCTGACCACGCCACCACAGACCTTGCCCAGCATGATGCTGTACTTGCGCCGGCCCCACTTGTCGACGAACGGGTCCTGGGTCTTTGCCTCGAGATCCTTGGTGAGGAGCACGTTGTTAGAGCGAAGGCCCACGTCCCAGCTGTTCAACTTTTTCTTGGATTTACCGTGGTTCTTTCGTCCTACGTCAAACCTCTCGGGCCCCGTGATAAAGAAGCAACCAACGGCCTGATCCCCAGCCGAGAAGGAGATGTTATTGGCCAATGTCAGGCCCACGTCCAGCTCAATTGCCGCCATCTTGTTGTTTAGCCGCAAGCTATTGGCAGCGCTGGCCGGGCCGCATCGGTCCACACGCCCCGCGTCCTTCTCACCGCTTCGGGAAGTACAGAAAGGGGTTTGAAACTGAATGGTGCCATTCTCCACGTTGAGGTCACGCGAATCGGCAACAGCCCAGGGGTTGGAGTCAAAGAAGACGCCTGTAAGCGTTCCCGTCGTGGCAGAGTCGTGGCAGCCCACCCCCTGCGTAGTGACGGCCAGACAGACTTCCGTGGTGCGGTCGTCAACGTCCCTCACGTGCACGTCCGTGCACACCTTGCGCTTCACGGCAAACATGCGGTCCGGGTCCGCCTTGTCCTTGGGGGGCATCCCGATCCATAGCATTTTTAAGGTACGTTTCTTGGCCCCACATTTTGCCACGGGGGCTCGGATAGGGGTACACATCTTAGCCGCCGAGACGGCCTTGCGGTTTCCATCCGTTCCGCTGTAGGCAAAGCCCAGGGACCAGCCGCGGGCGGGCAGCGTCAAAGACAGGCCATCAAAGCGCTTGACGTAAAAGCATCCGAGTTAGGTGCTGCGTGTGCCGGTCCAGGCGATGTTGTTGGACACCGTAAAAGCCGCGTTGAAGAAGGTGCTGTTGTCGCCGCCGCTGGGCAGGCCTTCGATGCTTTCGTCGTGGCAGCGCGTCACGGAAAGGGCTGGGTCAGCGGACGTGCACAAGGGCCGGTCAAACGTGATGTTGCCATCCTCCACGCTTAAAAGAGCGGGCATCAACCCGCCAAAGGCCGTGCTGTCGAAAAATACGGCCTCCAGCTTCCCTTGTGAGCTCGAGGACACGCATTGCGGCAAGGAGTCGTCCACACCCAGGCACATTTCCAGCGTCGTGGAGTCGACTTGGCCGACGTTGACGGCCGTACACACTTGTGTCGTGCGGCCCTCGTTGTCGCCCTGGGGTGAACGCACAAAGACTGTGTCGCGGGGGCATTGGTCCGCCAAGGTAAGCGTCCCAGGGGCAGGCGGATCCGTAAAAGTCAAGCCACCCATGAAGGACGGACCGGCGGGTGTAATTAAGCGAAAGGCCAGGGGCCACTTTTCAAAACGGCCGTCGGTGGTGCCCACTTCTAAGTTGCGACGTGTGCTCAGAGCGCGATACAGATCCGGGTGCGTCGTGTACAGGCAGCCAATACTCGAGTCGGGCCTGGACCAGACCGCGGCGCCCGAGTCTAGGGGCAAGGCCACCAAAAAGTCTTTGCCCCCAATTGTGGGCGGCTCCAAGTAATCGTTGCAGGCCAGGGGCGTGGCACCATTGCGGCGCACGCAGTAAGGTCGCAGCACGGTGATGTTGGCCCGACTCGAAGGTAAAGGCGAAGGGGTCCGCAAGCCCCAAGGCGTTCGTGTCAAGGTACAGCATGTCCAGCGAGCCGCTGGGCGAGGACGAGACGCAGCCAGGATACTGCGTTGTGGCACTGAGGCAAATGGCGGTGGTGGACTCATCGATAATCCGGGGCTCCACACGCAGGCACACCAGCTCGTTGGGGAAGCTCTCCTCCGGCACAATGCGATTCGATATCACATTTTGGGACAAATTGGGCAGGGCAAGGGGCAGCGGGTTCTCCGTGGCCACGCGGTCCAGCATGACGCTGTACCGGCCTGCGTCGCCATTCACGTCGATGTACACCAAAGCCAGGTCCACGTCTTGGAGCGGCCGCGTCATGCCAAAGGCCTATACAAAGAAGCAGCCCAAATCGTCTAGATTGCCGGCATTCGAAAATGTCGTGTTGTCCACTAGCAAGGCCAGATTGAAGGGGCGCACGGGCGTCTGGAGCTCGGTGTAGTTCAAAGCATAGCCTCCGCAGGCCGCCAGGCCAGCCGGTACTTGGCAGCGATTGCCCGCGATGCGAATGGATGCGGTTACCACCTCGACGGCGGACGGGTCACTGAGGCTGAATGCCGCCGCCGTGTCGAGGAAAATGGCGGCAAGCCGGCCCCTTTCCGCAGAGGCGGCGCACTGACGAGGCGCCCGCGTCACGGCCACGCGTCGCGGGTGGCATCTGGTAAGGAGTCAGCATTGCCTCCAGGGGCAGAAGTGGCGGCGTGGGCACACTGTATAGGGTGGCTTCGGTGCAGACCTGGGCCGTGGGGCCCGGCAGTGGGTTTGTGAGCAAGGGCAGGCGAGAAGACACAATGGAGTGCTCGTATGGCGAGGCAACGACGCAAGGGTGAGTGACATTGTTGTTGGTCAAGCTCGCAGGCATGACAGCCGAGGCACTCCCTGCCACGGTACTCGAGACCACGTTGGTGTTGCCGCACGAATCCGTCAGCTCCACGGTCACCCGCGAGACATTCCCGTCGAAAAGGCCTGACACAATCAGCTCGTCCGTGGCCGGGTCGTAGTCGCATGTGGCCAGCGATGTACCGGACTCCTGGCCACACGAGACGAAGGCCACGTCGATGCTGACAGTACACAGGTCGACGTCCCCAGAACCGAAGAAGGGCGAGGTCTGCAGGTGCCCAAAGCTGTAGGGGCGCATCGTGGCGTTGCGCCACAGGCAAATCGGCCGGGGCTCGTAGGGTGGCGGGATGGTGGTATAAAGATTGACTGTCTGGTTCTGCGTGTTGGTCGTGGACGTATTAAGGTCAGTAATGTCCCAGGCGCGCAGCAGCGTGAAATTGCCGGGACAATCGGGCGTGGGCAGGTAACGGTCCGAGAGCTGCGAGACCAGGGTCCCCCGGGCGGCACATGGGTCCGGATTGGTGGTGACGGCCGTCTGCACGCGAAGGTCCCGGAAGCCGTTGCGATAATAGAAGGGGTAGCATTCCTTGAAGACGAGGGGAGGGTTGCTGTAGGCCAAGATCGTGTCGTTGCTCCGCGGGTCCCGACACTGGAACGAAAATTGCGTGCAACTCTTCCCTATCAGCCTGTTCAAGCGACAGGTTTGCGGGCAGCAATCTCCACCATCATACCCGCACTCAACAAAGTTAAGCCGAACGTCGCTTATTGATTTATAATAAATATACAGATATGTTAGTTTGAAAGAGTGGAGGGAATGAATGTTGTCTTTGAAATGCAGTGCCGCCAAGCCTCCCTCTCTTCAATCCTCCTTACCCCCTCCGCCTTCCCTCCCTCCCTCCCTGCCTCCCTCCCTTCTCACCATCGCCGTAGTTCGGGTCCAGCTTGTAGTTCTCGCCACAAGTCGCATTTGGGGGCAGCGACGTGTCGAACTCGGGCGTCGGGGGCTTGGGCGCGGAGCAGTTGAGCGGGGCGTGATGATGGCAGGATCACGACAGTCAAAGGTGAAGGGAGAGCACAAGCAAGTAACTGTATTCGACCTGGAATTCGTCCGAGCCGTTGATCGTTTGGTTGTACGTGGCGATGAATTCCTGTTGGAGAGGGTGGAGGGTGAGAAGAGGAAAGGATGAATTCAAGATAAGGAAAGGCAACAGGGAGTGAAGAGCTGCGGAGTTGAATGTAGATACATGTCCAGGGCGGGACGGAGCTTCTCGTTGACCCTTCCTCCCCTCCTTCCGCTAAAATAGCAAAAATTTACCGTGTCATTTGTCAAGTTCTGAATTATCTCAAGGTCCCACATGTCCGATGGGCTCAACATGGGCACCGTGCCGCCTGGCTTGCAGGTCTGGACGCAAAATCCCCTCCATCGTAGAAACAATTGGGCGTGTTCAACGGCCCACGGTTGCAGAGCCCGTCGCCGATTAAGACAATGTCCGCCACGTCCGAGTACTCCGCAAGGAGCTCCAAACACGTCAGATTGGCCGGGTACTCAAAATTGTCGAGCAGCAGGGGCGGGCAGGACGTGGCGTTGGTCATCCCAAAGTCCCGCGTCGTAAAGCCGGTGGGACAGGCAATGCAGCGAGCCTGGTCCGCCTCCGGCTGGAAGGAACCCTTGGGGCGGGACAAACACGTCGTCGACGCAAAGGCAGAGGCGTACGTGCCCGGGGCGCAGGAAAGCAGCTGAGCCGGGAGGGGAAAAGCGCTGGTAGGGTTGGAATCGTTCTGCTGCTGCTGTTGCTGCAAGTACCGCCGCATGTTGCCCACCAAGTACAGCAGGGAGCGCCGTCGGATGGTGCCGTTTGTGATGTCGGGGTACACGTTTAAGGAGTAAAATTCCTCGTTCACGTGCATGCCCGGCGGCGCCCGTGCACAATCCGTCATGTTTTGAAAGCGATAATACCCTTTCTCACACCGCACGCAGCCGAGAGACGTGGAACTCGCAGTCCTGTTGGTGTACAAATGGTCCACGCAGCTCGTGCACGTGGTGCTGTCGCTGGCGTAGGTGTTGGGCCCGCCGCCAGTGGAGAAGTAGGAGCCCGTCCTCGGGTCCAGCTTGTCGCAGGGGTAGCAATAGGAGGAACCCGCCGTCGACACGTGAAGAACGGGGCAGGTTTGGCATCCCAGGATATTCGCCGTCGCGTTGTAATACGTAGCCGTCCCATTGTTGAATGTGCCGGCGGGGCAAGCCAGGCATTGCGTGCGTGCGCCGTTCTCGTAGGTGCCGAAGGGGCAGGCCGCGCAAGCAGGCATGCCGGCGGCGCGGTAGAATCCATTGATGCAGGGAGTGCAGCTGGTGATGTTGCTAAAGCTGCCCATCTCAAGCTCGTACCCTGGCGGGCATAGGCACTTGTATTCGGCACGGAACGTGACGGTTTTGATGTCAGCGGGCAAGTTGGCTACCCGCGCACCCATGTGGCCCTCAAAGCGTGGTAGGGTTGAGATTGTAGTAGGGCCTCCGATCAGCGGCCTCAAGGGGTACGTCGGCCGACACGTTCAAGCCAAAGGAGGTGAAGAGACCCCAGCTGGCCTCGACTGAGATGAGAACCTGCACCATGCCGACATCAGAGCAATCCAATCGCTGCGCGTAGGTGGCGCTGGCCTTCTGCTTGTACCCGCCCCAGAACACCCATTTCATACGGGAATTAGGGAACCTCGGCTGCAGCTCGTTGGTGAATGTGTGTTCAAGCACGATAGGCTTGCATGCTGACCAGTCACAGCTTTGTCGGCCGGTGCAGGCGGCCAACGCGGTCGCACAGGACTGACGAGTTGCCATCCAGGTCTGAAGCGTCTCGTACTTCTTGTCAATTTCTGTAGTCCGATTTGCCTTTGAGGCCGCGGCGAGCGAACAGGGTTGGCCGGCAACTCCAGCCAGATTGAGGCAACCAGGGCATTCCGTGTGGCAGTCGTACACGTCGTTGCCTTCTCCACCTACTTTGTAGTCGGCGCCAGGGCAACACTCAAAAATCCCTTCAATTAAATTTCTGCAGCAAGTATCACATCTTGAATTTAAAGATAGGCAGGTTGCAAAAAAAACGATCTCACTCTTGATAATGGAAGTTTGGGAATTGGGAGAGTCTTCGAACCGTCAGCTAGCAAGGAGGTGCAACTGTATTGGTACTGCACAGGATCGTCGTAGTAATTCGCGCCCAAGGTTCCCGTCGACGTGCTCCCAACCAGGGTCGCGTCGCAGGAGGTGTCAAAGATTCCATTGGCCCCGTTGTTGGCGTCCGTGACCGCGCAGTCAATCTGCTTGGGTGCGTTGGAGTAAGTCTGCACGAAAGTTCCCGAGTTGGTCGTTTTGGCCTTGTACTGGCAGGTGCTGTACTCGGCGTAGTTGCTGCCAATCAGCGCGGTCATTGCGGCGTTTGGTGAGAAGGACTTGATTGAGACGTCCTCGCTCACGGTCTTAACATCTCCACCATGCTTTCGTTTACCTGCCTGATGTACACTTCAATCAGTCTGTCATGTGGAGGTTGAAGGGCGGGGACGAGGGGAATAAGAAAGGAAGGATTAAAGACATCTGAAGACCGTGGTTGAGGTGGGCGGGAGAGGGAAAGGGATGGAAAGCGCAAAGAGTGGGTCTCAATATGCATATTGATAGGTAAGCTAGCAAGAGAAAGCAGATAACAATGAGTGAGGAGGAGGGAGGGTTTCGCTGATAAATGGATGATCAGGTGGAAAGCAGCAACTCGGCGACTTACCCAGTCACTGTCGAACTGAAAGGGGCTAAAGAACAACCTGAGCTCCGGGATGGCATCCAACAGGGCTCCGTTCAACAACCCAATCAGATAGTCGATTGCGCCGTCAATGAATGACAAGGGGAGATCGACGGTCGCTTTCACAAAGTTTAAGACTTGGCCCACAACCCCGCAATCGTGGGCAGGGGTGGCGGCCGCGGCTTCCTCGGTAAAGATTTCGCCGCTGTCACAAAGGAACTCCCCGAGCTTATCTATACTATAATCTTCTTCGCAAACTCAAGCCTGCCCAAGGACGCTGTGTGTGTGTGTGTGTGTGTGTGTGTGTGTGTGTGTGTGTGTGTGTGTGTGTGTGTGTGTGTGTGTGTGTGAATTGGAAAAAGGGAAAGTGTGTGTGAGTACGTGTCGACACAAACATTTATCTCTTGCACGCCAATCCTTCCACCCAAAAGGCCTACCTTGAAAGACGTTGGTGATGGTCGTCATGAGGTTGTCATACTCGCTGATCGCGTCGTAAAGTACCTCCAGTCCCTCCAAAATGCCCAAGACTTTCCAAGCAGTGAGCAGTTCTTCGTCGAGGTCGTGAAAGGCCGCCATCACTTGCATCACTTCATCCATCTTGGCAATGGACGACGAGTTAATGGCCTCTGCGTCCGCCTCAAAATCAAAGGTACTAGGCGTCAGCTGGCGGTTGTCAGAGCCTGCCAGGGCCAGGGTTTCTGTGCCTCCTTCCATTCCCTCGAGTCGCCGCGCCGTGCAAGGAAAGTCTAAGCCTGGATTAATGCTTGCGTAAGCAGCTTTGATGGTCTGGCAATCGTCGTAGCAGCGCGGAAAGGCGGCGGTGACGTTGAACTGGGCCACTTCGAAGTTCTTGGCCCAGGAGTTGACTTGCGTACAGGAAGCCTTGACTTAACTGTTCTTAACGGGACCTCGGATGATCCCCCACAAGTCGCCGAGGATGTCCTGCAGTTTCAACACCCTGTGAGTGAGCAGGGCGGGAGAAAACAAGCGGGAAAAAGAGCACAGGTCAGATAAGAAAAGCCGAGGGCCGAAGTGAGGAGGCGGAGGGGAGAGGGGAGGGGGAATTAGATGGGCGAGGCGCGCTGGGCCCAGAAGGGAGGAAGACTAGGCAAGAGAGGAGAGGGGGCAAGGGCTTAAGCGGCCCCGCATTTATTCGACGCCTTGCTCACCTGGGATTTGCTTTGCTTTGCACACCAATCGCTATACTTTTCTTCCTTGCCCCGGGAGGCCTTTATGTAGGGCCGCATGACCTTGGCTGCCGTGTCAAATTGCGTGATTCCTTGTGTCAGTGGCGTGAGAAAAGGAGGGGGGCGGGTGAGAATATGGGTGGGAGGATTATGGGATGGATAGCGAGAAGCTGCCACCTTTGGGGAATGCCTTGTCGATCGATCACACGGACGAGATGGCAGGGTTTGGTAGGAAGAAGGTATTGGAAGAGAGGCAAAAAGTGAGGGTGATGCGACACAAAAGACGTACCCAATTTGCCCAGAAAACGGCAGAGGTTGTAGACGGGGCCGAGAAGAAAATCACCAACAAACCTTGCGGAGGCCTTCGGTGAAGCATTCCGCTTCGACCGTCCCCAGAAGCCTAAGGATGAGGATAATTCTTCCTCGAAAATGTCATCAAATGTCCAAAACTCCCGCCTGCCGTTAGCTGAAGCCCTTACATCCTTCTGGCAAGAGCGGTCGAGCAGCCTTTCGATCACCCATGTGGTGGGCAAGTAAGCCATTCCGAAGGGAGAAATTAGGGTGCTGACCACGAATAAGGCCGCATCGACGTTTTGGATATAGCTCTCGGCCGCCTTGGCTCCCGTGCAAATTTCAAAAGCAACGCTGCATATGAAAAACAAGGTAGGATGGTGGTGCATGAGTGCATGAGTGTGGCCCGCCCGTGTCCTCCACCCATCCCCAGCCTCTATCCACCCTGTTTCTTACCGGTTTGTATCCGAAAAAGTCTGGTGCTTCCACTTGCAACTGTCGTCGGGCTCGAAGGCGATAAATCAATTGGCAGTGGCTCTGGTTATGTCACTAGCGTTGCTGTTCTTGTCGTTCAAGGTCTCCAATAACTCGGGGATTCCATAGCCAGCCTCAGCAGTGGTACCGATGTAGCTCAAGCGCCTACTATGCCGCGTGCCGTTGCTCACAGCATCAGCCACTTCCCGCGCGTGCCTCCTTGTGGGGTCGAGAACCCGGACCAGCTCGTCGTGGAGCTGGTGGAAGCGGCTCAGGTCGAGTTGAGGGAAGCCCGGACCCTTGGCTGGCTGCATTTGCCGGATGAGCCGCTTCAGCTCGGCGTGCAGCTCGTCCTCGCTCATGTCGTCCAGCGCAGCCTTGCGGGTGGCGGGCCCCCTCTCACTAAACACACGGTCCATCTGTTCGAACTGGGCCTTGTCCATGCCCTTCCAGAGGGCACCACCCTCTTCCTGATCCTCGGCCTCCTCGTCCAGCAGGTCCTCCGCGCGGACGGCCGGCAGTAGGAGGAGCAACGAGGCCACCAGGAATAGCAGCACCCACAGAGGACGCATGCTCCGGCCTCGCGTCGAGTGCTGCATGGGTGTGGTGTGCGACCTAGTAGCAAGAGTTTCGCGGTGGAGGAGACTTTGTGAGATGTTGTTTATATGATAATGGTTGGTGCTCTTGCGAGGGCAGCAGGCCTGTGCGTTGTGCGTGTGTATAGAGAGAGATATGGTGAGTGAGTCTGCCATTGGTGGGCACGTACATTGTTGAGCTGTTGAGCTGTGGCGCACAGCAGAACACGGAAGGGCAGACGATCGACGAGAAAGGCCGAGGTGGGGTGGGTGGGCGGTGCTTGCTGCCTCGTTCTGGGTTTGTGGGGGACGATGAGGGGGCGCCAATGGACCGGTGCGGTAGGTCTAAGTGTGTTGCTGCTTGTCGTGTTTATACGGAAAGTCCCCCAGGGAGCGTGGCTGTCGAGTGGCCAGGCGGCACCCACGCTCCAAAGTGAGGTGCGGCTTCGTGTGAAATTTGAAGCCAGGCCCATCGAATTCGAGTTTGTGCTGGTTTGGTTTTGGCGATGGTGCAACGTCACCGCTTGCGAGCAAAGGGGCAAGAATGATGGTGGTCTTGACCCTCCTTGGGCATACAAGAAGGAGCTTGCTCGAAGGCAAGCGAGGAAGGCCACATTCACCCTTGTTCTGTTGAGGAAAATACACCACACATGGTTTCTGATGCTGGGCTCTTCTCTCGGGGCGGCGGCGGAGACCGACTGGCGGAGACAACGGGCGGAGAGAAGGACAAACGCCGATGTGGTATTGCAATAGCGAGGCAAGCAACGTATGGCTGACGACGACTCAGCAGGCGGACAAAGTCTTGCTTTTACGAAAAGGAAAGTCAGACCCATAGCCTTTTACATAATGTATGCATTACGGTATCTAACGCAGCCATCACCATGCTGCACGGGTCTGCCTGTACCACTTACCCCACTGGCTTTTAAATGTGCCAGGGCACGACGGCGCCGGATTTAAAATGCGCCCGCCCGACAACGATCTACGATCCCCAACAGGCCTGCCATGGTTGGCGACAGTAAGGCCGGTGCGTCCAACAGTAGTTGTAATGCTTCTTCGATTTTGCAGCGCAGCCGTCGCGTGATCACTCCTTGATCCATCACTGTTATCAGTGTATCCACCACTTTGGCCTACCTCTCAGGTAATAGTAGCCCGACGTGGAGCAGAATCTCCAAGGGCGCGTACAAGAAAACGTGGAAGAATCAAAAAAAGGGGGAATTCCTCGAGAGTAGGCTAATAAAGGAGGTGGGTGAAGATAGAATGCTAGCATTTCGTCAGCCTGCTAGCTATAGCTCTCGGCGGGTGTAGATGACTTGGTGTCGCCCTCATCATGCTTGATTCTTTCCATAAGAGACAACCCCTAAGAAGATACAGTCACACGCGCCCACACTCGTGGCCTTGCTATTTTGGCGGCCTCTGTTTCTCTCTTTTGCTTCTTCTGCTGTCGCTTCGCTTTGATTTTGTCATATAAACACAGGCCCCTCCTTCCCGTCTGCCGCCGCCTCTCCTCTTTCCTTTTCTCCTACAGCTCCGACAATTTCACTTGTTGCCCCTTCTCAACAAGCCCCAAGCGCTCGCTCCTCGTCCTCCTCCCCTCCTCTTGCTTTCCCCTCCTGTTCTCCTAGCTGCTCAGCAAGGCGTTGACGGCGGCCGTCTCGTCCCAGTTGCTGTCTTCGAGGGCCTTCCGCGCCGCTGCCTCCGAGAAGCCCATGTCCTTCAAACGACCCACCACCTGCAAGGAAGAGGGAGGGAGAGAGGAATGGGTGAATGAGTTGGCGTGTGATACAGAAGGAGTATAAACATTACCGAGAGACAAAGGGTTGATGGTCAGAGCTTTTTCCACATGACCCAGGGAGACAAGCTACTCAGCCGTCCCACATCGCCCCTCTTTCCCTCCTTCCCTCCCTCCCTCCTTCACGCACCTCCTCGTGCGAGGCCTCGGGTCGGGCGTAGGTCTCTGTCCAGAACTTGGCCGTGTGCAGGAACTGCTCCTGGTGGTTCAGATACATCGACGCCACCTCCGCGTCTTGGGGGTCGTCCTGCAAAGAGAGGGCGGAGATGGGGAGGGGCAGGGAAAGAGTGCAGTGAGAAAGGACTGATCGACTGGTGCTTCGTCTCTGTGCATCCTGCGTCGCCCTTCCCTCCAGCCCTCCCGCCCTCCTCCGTCCCTCTCTCCGTCCCTCTTACCGGCTGGGGAGTGCAGAGTAGTGCTTGGAGGGAGATGAGGGCGGTCTTGATGGTGAGGGCGGGCGACCACTGGTCCTTGAGGATGTCTAGGCAGATGGCGCCCGACTGCGACGAGATGTTCGGGTGCCTGTCAGGGGGGGGAGGGAGGGGAGGATGGGAGGGAGGAAGGAAGGAGGGGTGGGCGACGAGCGAAAGAGGGGAATATGCGATGATTAGCCGCTGCATATATGTGTCTCCGAATAAAGGAAGACAGGCCGAAGCACTAGTTGTACACACGCGGTTTAAACCATTGGCTCTTCTTGTTCCTCCTTCCTGTGCTCCCTATTTCCCTCCTATCCCCCTTCTGCACACGCACCAGATCTTGGTCAGGAACTTCATCTTGGGCGGCTCGAAGGGGTAGGAGGTTGGGATGTGGATGTCGATCTTGAAGACGCCCTTGACATAGGGCGTGCCGTCGGGCCCCGTGATGGTCCCGGACAGGTGGTTCAAGCTCGAGCCTACTGGACTGTTGGGGGGAGGGAAAGGGGAAGGGGAGAAGATAACGTTGAGGGGGGAGAGCGCTTTATGAGCGGTGTTTACTGGTTTGGAGGTAAAGGTGGAGTAAAGCACTCAAACAGCAGTGCGTTTGCCTGTCCAACAGCGCGCATACACAGCAGGGAGGAGAGAAAGACGAGCTTCCGGGCGGCGGCGACTGAAACAGCATCACAATTGCTGGCGGACGCGCATATGCAAAGACAAGACATTCGCTCAGTCCCTTCCATTACATGTCAAGCAACCCCCACCCTTCCTATGCTCGAACCCACCCACCCACCTGGCCGTGACCCCCGATTTTTGGTCCCGGGCGCACTCGTTCAACTCCTTCCGAATGCGTGAGAAGTCAGCCATGACCGCTGCTGATGCTGCTGTTGATGGTGCTGCTGATGCTGCTGTTGTTGCTGCTGCTTGTGGTGGTGGTGGTGGTGGTGGTGGTGACCGCGAGGGCGTACGGGCGCGTAAGGCGAAGGGTGGGTGGGGGGGGGAGGAGGCAGGCAGAGTGGGGCGGGAAGGAGTGGCGGAGGGATGGGGGCGTGTCAGAAGAGCTTGGAGGCGTCCCTTGCCTGTGTGTATATGTGTTGAGCACGTGTGTGAGCGTGTGGGTGCGTGTGTGGGTTCTAGAGGCGAAGGCAAGGCAGAAGGTCAACGCCAGCAGCCAGGCTCCAACGTCTAGGTTTCTTCTTCTCCATCATGATGATGGGGCATCCCCTTCTGTGTTTTCACAATGTACACTGACACCTTTACCAACACAACCCAAACTACAGTCTGCTCCACACGTGCACCTCCTCGTCCTAGAGGCCTGGCCGGGTTTCCAAGCAGGCAGAAATTTGACCGCGCTCAACGTGCGTCTTCATCCTCAACGCACTGCTGCTGTGGAGAGCGTCTTCATAAGCCCACTCCACGCCCAGGCAGGCACACACACCTATACACTACGCGCACGCCACGACGACCATGGCGCGGCGCCTCTCCATCACCGACGCTCAAGTGTGGGACCGCCTCGAACGGTGCTATGGTAAGCGAATGCTAAACAAGCACAGCAACGCCCAGAACACACACACAGCCACAGCACATCATCGTCTTGCCACTTTGCCAAGGGAGCGGAACCCCGCCTGAAGCGCCGAGCTGAAATTAGAGCGGCGCTCAAGAGGGCAGGAAGCAACGTTTCCCTTTACAGCCACCACCACTCCGTACCTTTCTCAGCCCGGCCGGGCTTCTTTGGACCGACGGGTGCCGCACGAACCAAATATTCCCTCCTCTCCCTGTTTTTCAACCCTACCCTCCCCCCTGTCAAACCACCCCCTTGTGCAGAGGAAGCCATCACCATCGAAGGCCGGCACAGCTCCTTGGCCGAGTTCCTGACCCGGCAGCCCGCGGAGGAAGTCACTGCCTTCTTCACCGACATCGTCACCTTGCTGGAACGTCGCGGGATTGGTGAGACTCTTGCTTTCTTGCTTTATTTTGGAAAGGGGGGGGGGCATGATGCGTGGGGAGGTGTAGGCTCGAGGCCGCAAGGCTAGCTGTGGCATTGAGGAGCAGCCAAACATTCTGTGAACGATGCCCTCCCTCCCTTCCTTCCTTCCCCTTCTTTTCCTCTTCCTCCTCCCCTTCCTTGCCCCAGAAAACTACCACCTCGTGCTCAAAAACGTGGAGGTGTCTTCATCGCAGCAGCACCGGGATGAGCAACGACGAAGAGATGATTCACGGCACAGCAGCACCAGCGGCAGGAGCAGTGGTCACGGCGAGGGACGCGGCGGAATGAGAGATCACAGGGAAGACCATCAAGGCCGAGGAGGCCGAGGAGGAAATGACGCAAGGGACAGGAGGGATGACGGCCGTGCCCACCGAGACCATGATCAGAAAAAGGAGGAGGACGACGACGACTACCACAGACGACGTCGGCGGGAGCAGAAGGAGGAGAGCGAGAGGAGAGAGGAGGATCGAGGACGAGGGCGAGAGCACCGCAGTAGCCGCAGCAGCAGCAGCAAGAGGCGAGGACGCTCACGCTCGCGCTCCTGTTCTTCCCGCTCTTCTTCCTCCTCCTCGTCCAGCTCTTCTTCCTCCTCGTCTTCGTCTCCATCCCCCGCCCGCCCTTCCGCTGACCCTGCCTCCACTTCTCCCACCCAATGGTCCATCGTGGTGTACCATGGAGGCGATGCGCGCAAGGACTTCTCGGGGCCATTGGCGGCGACGAGCTGTATGTCTTGCGACCTGGGCACAAGCATGCAGACAGGACTAACGGGCGACGGGGAGGGCGGGCTGCCGTCCGAAGCATCGCTCATCTACGAGGACGCACACATGCGATACTGGCACGACGCCAAGGGCCGCCCGCTCTTCGTGGTGACCCCACAGCGCCACGTGCACAACCTCAAGGAGCTCACGGCCGCCGAGATGCACCGGCTTTGGAGCGGCGCTGTGCAGATCCTGACGGACATGGGCTGCGACCCCAAGGAGGACATGCGCGACATGATCCTCAACGCCGGCGTCGACCGAAATCACGCCCACCTCCACCTCAAGGTGCGTGTCACGGGCCGCGGCTTCGAGCGCGCACGGGCAAAGTGGAGCCAGCGGCGGAACAAATTGGTGGACGCCTTGAAAGCCTTTGCCCGCAAGCAGGATTATTGAAGGGAGGGGGAGAATGGAAAGAGATGGGCTAAAGATGCCTTGAAAGCTTTTGCCCGCAAGCAGGATTGTTGGAGGGAGGGAGAATGAAAGAGGGGTGGACAATCATTTATAAGGCTTTTCGATTGTTGAAGAGAGAAAGGGGGCGTTGGAAGGGAGCGACACGCCCTTTAGATGAGGAGAGGGAAGGGGTTGACGATAAACAATGTGGCTAACAAATAAAGAAAGAAAGGCTGTTTACAACGATAAACGTGGACTGAGTTTTGTTCTGGGTTGTTGATGCTTGTGGGAGGTGCTTGCTTGACGTCTCGTACGCGTTATTCCACGTCTTCTTCGGCACTCTCTTCAGCCCTAGCTACACATTCACACAGCACACTCTACCTCATCCCACCCACACCCACACAGCACGTCGGTCAGTCCCATGGCCACCATCACCGTGACCGTCGCGGACGAGGAAGGGAACGCGGCCTCGCTGCAGGTAAGACTCCCCCCTCCCACGTTTAGTGCAATTCAAAGTTTATGACCCCACACTCCTTCTCCCCCTCTCTCTCATCCCTGGTGTTCAAGGTGCGCGCGCAAGACACGGTCGAGACGCTGAAAGGTCTGGTGGAGGCCGAGATGCGCGTGCCCCGCGCGGAGCAAGTGTTGCTGAAAGACGGGGTACCCATTCCCTCGGGAGCGCTGCTGTCCGACAACGACTTTCTCTTCCTTGTGCGGGACCGCGGAAGCAGCACCAGCACCAGCAATGCGACGACCAGCGGAAGCGGCACCAGCACCACGGCGACAGTCACGGCCTCGGCGGCCACCGCGACGGCAGGAGGTGCTGGCACGTTGCGGTCTCTGAACGACCTTCCCCCCGGGCTTGCTCCCGGGCAGTTCATGACTACCTTGAGCGCTCACCCCCGCCTGCTGGCCGAGCTGCAGCACCATAACGCCCCCCTGGCCGCGGCCGTCAAAACGGGAGACGTGGTCAAGGTTCGATCGGTGCAAATGAAGCAGAGGCTGCAGGCAATGGCGAGCCGAATGGAGGAGCAGCAAGCCATGCAGGCCCTGGAAGCGAACCCCATGGATCCAGAGGCGCAGCGCAAGATCGAGGAGATGATCCAGAAGGAGAACGTGCTCCGAAACATGGAGATGGCCATGGAGGAGATGCCAGAGGCCTTTGGCTCCGTTGTCATGCTCTACGTCGACGTGGAGGTCAATGGGTAGGTGCGAAGGGCAGGAGATAGAAGGGAGGAAAGGACGGACAACTTCAGGCAGGGATAGTGCGTGGGGTGCACACATTTTTCTCTGCCATTTCTCTGTTCACGTAAACACATGTCTTACTGACTTCCTTCTTCTTGAACCTGTTTCCAGGCACGCTATCAAGGCCTTTGTGGACTCGGGCGCACAGAGCACCATCATGTCGGCTGCCTGCGCGCGCCGGTGTGACCTCAGGTACGGCATAGGAGACAGTAGAGGAAAGGAAGGGGGGAGCGAAAATAGGAACGATGACAAACACCAACAGAGGAGGAAGGGGAGGGGTCAAACACCATAGTAAGAGTCCGTGCCATGTTAATCATCCTCATCCTCTTCCTCCTTTTCTCCGTCTCCCAGCCGGCTGATTGACACTCGATTCTCAGGCATCGCCAAGGGCGTGGGCACTTCCAAGATTCTCGGGCGCATTCACATGCACACCCTCAAGGTATGGTGTGCATGCCTGGCTATTGCTCCCTTTATGCCTCCTCCCTTCCCCCCTCCCTTTTCACATGTCCTCAACCCTGTCTTTCTTTCCTACTTCTAATGCCCTCCCCTTCTCCTTTCCTTTCTCCTTTCGTGCCAGGTCGGCGAGGCGCACCTGCCCTGCACGTTCACGGTGCTAGAGAACGACGACGTGGACTTTCTGTTCGGGCTGGACATGCTGAAGCGGCACCAGTGCTGCATCGACCTCAGGCGCCACCTCCTCGTCCTGGGCAGCGCGGGCAAAGAGGTCCCTTTCCTGGCCGAGAAGGACCTGCCCGCCCGTGCCCGGGGCCACCACGCAGGGATGGAAGAGGAGCGGGCAGCGGCAGAGGCAGCGGCGGCAGGAGAAGAGGGGATGAAGAAGATGCCGGCGGGTGAGCGAGGGGAGGGGGGAGGGGCGGCGGGGGAAGAGCAGTTGATGCAGCTGGGTTTCTCGCGGGAGCAGGCGAGAAGCGGGCTACTGCGGACGAACAATAATGTGGACGAGGCGGCGGCCTTGCTCTTTGCCGAGTTTGGAGGAGGAGGCAGCCAAGGGTAGGGCGGAAAGAGGGAGGAGAGGAACGACCAAAGGAATGTTTAGAGAAGGAGGGAAATAAATAGTGAGGAAGCAAACGCCATCAAAAAGGCAAAAGCAAGTGGATGAACGCAGGAAAAACACAAAAATGAAAACAACGAGAAGTGCCAAACAAAAGTAGGAACATCAGCAAAGAACAAGAAGACGTAATTCTGTGGGCAATTCATAGATCACGCGCGCTAAATTTCCATTTTCCCTCCTCGGCTTTACCACCTACTGACTGTACATCTTCTTTTCCCACTGTAATAAGTTTGTTTCACTCTCGGTTGTAGCTGTTCCTTCATCCCTCCCCCTCCCTCCAGCCTCTCCTTCCGTCTCCCGCGCTGCCACCCGCCGGCATGGAACTCTCGTCGTCGCTCGAAAAGGATGCCGCCGCAAATGCCACCACCACATGCTGCTGCTGGTGCTTCTTGTCTGCCATCCTCCTCGTCTTGCTCTTCGCCGATCCTGTGGCTGCTGCTGCTGCTGTTGTTCCGCTCGTCGTCGCAGGTCCTGCTGCTTGGGAAGGTGGGTAAATGCTCTCCATACGCCTGGCGCACTCGTTCATGCTCGGCCTTCTCCCAGGGTCAGCGTCCCACATCTCCGTCAAAAGCAGCCGGAGGGCAGGCGGGGTGGCGTTCCGGTGCTGGCGATGGATTGCTCTGTGATACTCGCCTTCTTCAGGCGTGTGGTTGTTGTTTGTGTCTTCCTCCCCTTCCTCCTCGTCGTCACCGTCTGTGCTGCCGGTGTCCGTCGACAGTGGCAATGGAGGAGGAGGAGGGTCAAGGGAAGGGCGGGCGCCTTCAAACACCGGGTGTCGTTGAAAGTGGAGGAACCACAGAATGAGCGCACACGCATACACATCCACTTTCTTCAAATTCTGCACCCTAACCTCTTTCCCTGCTCTTCCCGACGCTTCCGGCGGCAGGTAGAGCGGAGTCCCCGCTTCTGGAAGAAGGGAGGGAGGGAGGGCGGGAGGGAGGGCATTCAGGTTGAGTGTGTGTCCCATATCACCAATTTTTAACGTGCCGCCCTTGGAAAGCAGGATGTTGGAGGGCTTCAGGTCTCGGTGCACAATGCCGTTGGCGTGGAGGAAGGCGAGGGCCTGGAGCAGGGCGAGGGAGAAGCGAGCGACGTCGGAAGGCGAGCAGGCGCCGGAGAGGACGTGTGACTCGAGATTGGTGAGACAGAGTTCGCTCAGTAGATAGACCGTGTTTGAAGGGGCGAGGGAGATGCCGTAGATGGGCAGAACGTTTGGGTGCTGGACGCCGGATAGGACAAGAGCTTCCGCCAAAATCTGGACCACAGGAGGGTAGAAAGAAGGGGTGGATGAAGGGGTGAGTGAGTGTGGTTCGACTGAATGTTACTCATACCCTACTCTCCCTCCCAATGTCCCTCCCTCTTCCGGCGGCCCTCCCTACCTCCTCGAGTTCTCCCATCATAAACTGGCTGTATAAACTCTTCGCCGCCACCTCCACTTTGCCGTACATCAGCCCTTTCCGCACCACCCCTCCTCCCCCCCTTGCAATCGGCTCCCCAAGAGAAAGATCCGCGTAATTGATCAAGATGGCCCGTGCTGGCCCCTCCTGCAAGAGCCTCGCCAATGTCTTCGCGACCATCCGCTCCACCTCCTCCCTCTCCTGCCTGTCCACCACCAACACCAACTCCTCCCTCCCATTCGCCCGCTCTTTCGCCCGCTCTCCGACCCACTCGCACCCCCACCTTCCCTCCATCCCGATGCCCGCCATCCACACGTGCACGGGCCACACGCACTTCACCACCAGCCCCAATAGCAGCGCTAGCACCACCCGCCCTTCCTCCTCCTCCTCCTTGACCGCCACGCCCACCACCAAGAAGAGGCTGCACAGCCCAAGATAGATTAGTAGCGGCGTCTTCATTCGCGTTCGCACGTCTTCTTCCAAGCGTAGGCCAAGGCAGTGGTGGGGCGTCGCCGGACCATCCAAGAGAGGGGCGTCGCCGGACCACGAGGAAGGGAGTGAGGAGGAAGAACGGAGGGAGGAAGGAAAGCAGGTGATGACGGCCCACAGCAGTAGGTTTCCCCACCACGGCAGCCCCGCCAGGACGAAGCCAGCACGGCTACTCCGCCCCAAGCCCGGGTACACGACCGCAACTGTGGCCAGGAGGAAGAAACACACACCGACCCCCAGTCCCACGCCCCATCGTAGCCCGCGGTGGGAGTGGAGGGCAAGGAACGTGAAGAGTGCGGCAGCAGCCGTGTAGGCGGCCACGGCACCTATGCCTGCGACTAGGTACACCCCAAACTTTCGATTTTGGCCGTCGCGGTAGGAGAGTAGGGCAAGGTCGGAGATGCATTGAAAAAGAGCAAAGATTGCGAGGGAGAAAAGAAGGAGGCGGAGCTGTTAGGGAGGGGACGGGGGGGATTGAGGGAGGGATGGATGGTTGAGGAAATTGGTGCTGACACTCTCAACTCCCCTTTTCTTGAATTTGGCCTTTAGCTTGCTAATTTCCTTGCGCCTCTCCCCATCCCAGCTTCCTCCAATTTCGCCCTACCTTGCCAGGAGTACCGTGCCAGTGGGAAAACACTGGTAGCTGGGCTGTCTTTATAAAAACGACGGTACAAATGAGAGTGCCAATCACCAGAAAAGCATCCGTCAGGGCTTGTGTCGCTGGTACCGGTGGGCTAAGCCAGGTGGGGTCGAAGGGGTCGGCCAAGGCAGTAGACGACATAGTGAGAGTCCTGGCCAGCGCTTTTGCGGCTTGCGTCTTTGTGGCTCGAAGCCAGCGCGTAGAAGAGGGAGAGCCGGAGGCGCGCCCAGCCCCAAGGCGCAGCGCACCGGGGAGGACGGTGGCAGCAGAGCCTCGAACAGCGCGCGTAGAAACGTCTAGCAAGGCAACAGGGAGGCAGCAGAACCTGTGCTTGTGTGGGATTGTCGGGGGGGGTGAGAAATTTTTGAGGCTGTGTGAGTCGAAACGCGCAGACGTTGGTTGGTGTCGGTTGGTGCCGTTGAGGCCGTCACTTGCGTCACAGAACAATGGTCGACGTCGGTCGACGTATTGTTCGGCGGCAGCGAAGAGAGTGTTTCTTCTCGACTTTCTTCTTGACTTCTTGCCTAATTTTGACTGATGGATACTTAATACATTCCACACCAATACCCCCACGCACAGTCCCGGTTCGCCATGTACCAGACCGTGCACAGCGACCCCTTGGAATGGAGTGACGTGGTCGCTCGTCGCAAAGCTCCCCGCTGGTCCTTCTACCCACTCGCCAGCCTGCTCTACGTCCTTGTCGATTTGCCATGGCTTTGGTTGAATTCTGAGTTCGTGAAGAACATGATGGAGGACATCCAACAACAGCCCTTCGTGTTCAAAGTCTGGGCGGCCGTGCCTGTGTACGTGGCCTTGGCGTTTCTCGTCTCTCGAGCCAACAGCCGCGGCGAGGCTTTTGGACTTGGCCTAGCTTGTTACGCAGTCTATGACTGGACAAACCTGAGCACCCTGGCGCTATACTCGTGGCGCTTCGCTTTGGCGGACAGTTTGTGGGGCGGTGTCTTGACGTGCGTCGTCTTTTCTGTGCTGACGCACCCACGGGTGGCTCTGGTCTGGGGTGGATAGAGGTGGGGAAATCCAAAGTTGGAATAGAAAACTAGCAAGAATCACAAAAGGTACCAAAGAGGGGCATTCTCCATCGAGGGCATAGGCGCTCTAAGTTGCATCTGTGATTTGATTGCACCATTGCGTCCACGCCTTTCATGCTTTGTTCTTGCTATCGCCACTTCTCTCTGCCAGACACATTATGCTGGCCATCCATCACCTTTCGCTCCCTTTCGATCACTCTGACGCAGCGTGACAGAGTAAGCACCACTGATTATTTTGAAAAATAATAGAAAGAATGCAAGTCATCTCAACGAAATTTCTCTTATCTTTTTGCATCAATGCTTGCCGCCCACCATCAGCCACCATTCGTACTTCCGCACGCCCGGCCGGGAAGGTGCTTCCTTGTCATACTGTACAACGCTCAAGTGGCTGCTCTTCGGCCAATACCACGTTTCTTTTTCCCTCTCCATTTGAGAAATCTTGAAAATGATGATTCGGATCGTGGTCCTGGTCTTTGAGTGGAATTGTGGTATTCAGGTGCACGTGTGGATGGAAGAGAGGAGCTTGTGCGTGGGAGCACACACACACCATTATTTGCGTATTTGATCATCGCAGAATGCGAATCTTTGGCAAGCAAGCACGCAAAAAAGGCACGTATCAATCACCTAGACGCCAACATGCGCACAACGTGTCTCCTCAGACTCACTCGACTTCAGTAACAATGTACATGTTGTATGTGTGAATGTCTGAATAAATGAATGTGAACATGAAAAAGCAAACGAGACAACAGCAAGCAACAACAAAAGAAGAAAGGCAAAGCAAGAAGGAGAGGCAAGCTATCGTAGAAGGAAGGGAGGGGAGGGGGACGGGGGAAGAAGGGTGTAGGTAGGCCATATTTCACGCTCGTCGCTGAAAAGAAGCGAAAAGAAGCATGGCGCAAACAATGGCGGCGCCTCCTCTATTATTTACACACGGTCGACCGTGTTCTGTGCCCCTCACCATGTGTAGCGGAAGTCGATTTGCTTGTGTGTTCTGGGTGTGGGGGAAATCGCAAGCTCTGTGCTCTCGTTTGTGTGCAGCCATCGCTCTCGACAAGAACCTGGTCCAATACTTTCAAGCTTGCTTCGGCTTGCTTCAAGCTCAACTTACCATTCTCATTGCACCCGTTTTGTACAACCACTCACGCCATGCATGCATACACCCTACAGGCGACAGCAGCAGCCTCGACGACAGCAGCCAAGACTAGCCAGGGGGGGAGCCAGGACGCGGTAACGGAGCTCCACTTGCCAATACAAGCCGTCCGCCTCGCCTTGCTTCGTGAGCATTCCAAAAGAAAGCAATGCTGCTACACCGCTCCTCTTCGACCCTGCTGGCGGCCAGCCGCACTGGGGCCATGGCTTCGCGGCGCATGCTCGAGGAGAAGGGCCGACGTAGGGCTGTCGAGGTACGCAACTGTCCTGTCTGTCCATCTGCTTGCTCGCCTTGCTCTCCCTAGGTGACCCCCCTTTCTCACACCCGACCCCTCCCCGATCGTCCTCTTTAGATGTGCCTCGCGCAGACGCAATCTTTGGCGCTGCGCAAAACGATGGCTCTAATCCATCCCTCGTCCCTGACGCATCCTTTCATGGCCACGGTGTCCCGGGCCTTCTCGGTGGGCTTTGGCGGCTTGCAGTATGACACCCTGGTGGAGATGCAGGAAAAGTGAGTTAGTGTGGAGGGAGGGAATAGAGGAGGGGGGAAGAAAGGAAATGTAAGAGGGCTAGACGTGATCCTTGTCTATCTGTATTCGCTGTGGCAATTTCTTCCATTGCCCTACTTATGCACCCCTCCCTCCCTTCCTCCTTACTCCCTCCCTCTTTCTTGAAACATAGGGCTTGCAAACGCTACGCCACCAAGCTCTTCTTGGGCGCCCGCCCACCCTCCGGCGGTCCCTTTGAGTTCATGACTTTCAAGGAGTTTGACGAGCAAGTGAACAGGACCCGCGTCATGCTGAAGGAGGCGGGGATTGGGAAGGGGGACAAGGTAGGGAGAGGGGAGGGAGGGAGGGAGGGAGGGAGGGAGGGAGGGTTGGGAGAATTCCATTGGAGTGCAGGCACTCTTACTCAAAATTAAGGGATCGAAATAAGTATTCGAGCCTTGAAGGATAAAGGCATGCATAGCCAGAACCCTGTACTCATCCACTACCTCCTTCTCTCTCTCCCTCCCTCTCCTTCCCCAGGTGGCGGCCATCAGTGCGAATCGGATCGAGTGGGCCGTGTGTGCCTACGCCACCTTCTCGCTGGGCGCGGTCTGGGTGCCCATGTACGAGCAGCAGCGCCTCAAGGAGTGCGAGTACATTCTTAAGGACTCGGGTAGGGAGGCGCGGAGGGAGGGAGGGAGGGAGGGAGGGAGAGAAAGAGGAAGAAGTAATAGTCAAGTCTTAAATTGTTGTCATTTGCATGCGCCCGCGTTCACACATTCCTCTCTCCCTCCCTCCCTCCTTCTCTCCCTGACACAGGCGCCAAGTTGCTGCTGGTGTCGAAGGAGCGCATCTATGACAGGAGCCGGCCCTTCCTGGACGAGCTGCCCACACTCAAGGACGTCTGGTGCTTCGACGTCGACTTCCACCCCCGCATGAAGGTAGGGAGGGAGGGAGGGATGGAAGCCGATGGAGGGAAGTTTGCATAGCTATCAAGAGGTTGTTTTTATGTGAAATATATATGACCTCACCGCCTTCCCCTCCTCCCTCCATCCCTCCCTTCCCCCTCTGTCCCCAGGTGGTGGACCCCGCCCGCTTCATCCCCTCCGTGCCCGTGGAGCCCGAGGACACCTCCACGCTCATCTACACGAGCGGCACCACCGGCACGCCCAAGGGGGTGCAGCTCTCGCACCGCAACCTCACGGCGGACGTCAAGGGTAAGGACGGAGGGAGGGAGGGAGGGAGGGAAGGAGGGGGGCGGTCCGCCTAACTTCGGGTTTTTCTTCTGTCTTTTTCCCTAAGTTTTGCTCTTTCACTAGGCATGGCGATAGCGGTCCCAGACGATGCACGCACACACCCCCTGTCTTCTTGCTCTTATTCACCTACCTACCTCCCTCCCTCCCTCCCTCCCCCCTCCCTTGCTTCCCCAGGCATGTCAGTGGTCATCCCGGACGACGCCATCCCCATCGCCCGGTCCGTGGCCTTCTTGCCCTGGGCCCACTGCTTCGGCAAGACCTGCGAACTGCACAACGCGCTCCAACGCGGGGCACAGGTAGGGAGGGAGGGAGGGAGGGAAGAGAAGGAAACAGGAAGCTCATAACTTTTGATTCCTCTCGTTCTTTCATGTTTTTGACACCCCTACTCCCTCCCTCCCTCCATCCCTGTCCTCAAGGTGGCGGTGGTGGAAGACCTGGCCGCCCTCCCCGCGGCTCTGCTGGAGGTGAAGCCCACCATGCTCTACGCCGTCCCCACCCTCTTCAAGCGGTGCGTACGCCTTCCCATCATACCTCCCTTCCTCCCTTCCTCCCTTCTTCCCTCCTTTTCTCCTTCGCACCCCAATCTGCCTGTCTCAACCTTGTCGGAAAAACTCATCCTCCCTCCCTCCCTCCCTCCCTTCCTCCCTGCTTCAGCGTGTACGACAAGATTCAGGACAAGATCCGCAACGAGAAGCCCTTCACCAAGGCCCTGATTAGCCGGGCCCTGTCCGTGGCGGAGGAACGCCGGCTGCTCCTGCAGGAGGGGGAGAGCCCTGGCCCCTTCCTGTCGTTGCAGTACAAGGTGCTCGACAAGATTGGTGAGTAGGGAAGGACGGAAGGGAGGGAGAGAGGGAGGGAGGGAAGTTGGGGGATGACGTGATTATTTCTTAGCCCACCAGATTTCCTGGTGTTTCTTGCACTTCCGCATCTTCCCTATACCCCTCCCTTCTTTCCCTCCCTCCCTCCCTCCCTAGTGCTGTCCAAGTTCAAGGCACCTCTGGGCGGGGAGCTCAACTCGTCCTACGTGGGCGGCTCGGCCATGCCCGTCGAGGTGGCCAACTTCTTCGAGAACGTCGGTAGGTAGGAGAGGAGGGAGAGGGAGGGAGGGAGGGAAAGAAGGAGAGAGGGAGGGAAGTAGGGAGAGAGGGAGGGAGGGAGGGAAGGAAGAAGTGTTCACACAAAAAACAATCACCTTGGTTTAATTTCTGTTTTCCCCATCCGTGTAGGTGTGGCGATCTGTGAAGGGTACGGTCTGACCGAGACCTCCCCCCTCATCTGCGTCAACCCCTTCGACATCCGCGTCCGCCGCACGGGCACGGTAAGGAACTCTTCCTCCCTCCCTCCCTCCCTGTTTTCCTTCCTTCCCTTCCTCCTTCTCAACTCCCTCCTTCCCTCTTCTCTTTTTAATCTACTACAGGTGGGGCAGTTGATCGGGGACGCGGACGTGCGCATCATCAAGAACGGCAAGGAGGTGGACCCGGGGGAG
>Ga0209491_10003485_pt1 | contig 25891 bp, 20 predicted proteins | sample BON02_FD_187213 | JGI IMG/M metagenome (GOLD analysis project Ga0209491, IMG submission 187213) | Freshwater microbial communities from Lake Bonney liftoff mats and glacier meltwater in Antarctica - BON-02 (SPAdes) (version 2) | ecosystem: Environmental > Aquatic > Freshwater > Ice > Glacier...
GATATAGAGTACTGTCGGACCGATTGAGGATGCACAATTTTGAAAAATATAACGACATTCTGGGTATATGTGCTGGCCTGTGGAATTTTTACCTAATAATTTGATTTACAGTAAAGAAACAACTCTAATGAACTACACTTCTATTCGAAATCAATATAGGTTAGGCGCCATGGTTCTGCTGCTCTGTTTGTCAGCATTCCTATCGGTTGCACAAACCACCTACCTGGATCAAAACTTCACTGGCCCAGGGCCATATACCTCCACAACACCTACCTCGGCTCAGTTTGATACAATTCTTGTGAGTAGCCCTACTATTCTCAGATTAATACCTCGCCAAGGCTATGTAGAATTTGAACGTACTGTTTCATCAAGTGGGGGGAGCGGTAGAATCGTTCGATCAACCGACTTTTCTCCAATACCTTCTACACTTTATTATCAAGTGAGGATAAATATTCCATCGACGAATCTGACCACCACGGCCAACGTGGCTACCTTTAGTGTTGGGCAAGGCATAGCTTCGGTAAACACTATTGTTCCTGACAGCAATCTTTTTGCTAAATTTTCAATAAATTTTGTCGCCGATGACTCCTATCGATTAAGTAGAACTACTGTTCCTACCGCAACCAGTAACTTAATTACTGGCTCCGTGTTGGTTACCTGGGTCATGAATAATTTACCAACGCGTCTCAAATACCGCACACCAAACAACACCATTGATAGTATCAATGCAAAATGCTTTGATCTCTGGATTGGTACCACCCGCTTTCTCCAAAACTCCGGTAAAGTATCAACCCAAGAAGTATCACTAACCGATATTTTATTCCGGTTTCAGAATGGTATTGGTATTATTCGTCTATCCGATTTTCTGATTCGGGATGTAGACGGTATCCTGCCCGTTAACCTCACCTATTTCAACGCCCAGGCGGCGGGAGGGCAAGTAGGGCTAGCTTGGGAAACGGCCTGGGAACAAAATAGTCGGGAGTTTATTGTGCAAAGAAGCACGGATCTGAAGGAGTTCGGCGATATTGGTAAAGTAGCGGCAATGGGCCAAACCGATGAGAGGCAAGCCTACCGGTTCACCGATTCTTCACCGGCAATGGGTGCTAACTACTACCGCCTAAGAATAGTTGATGAAGACGGAAGCTATGAATACTCGAAGGTTAAAGACGTAATTAACCGACCCAATGAGCCAGTGCTGCTGGTGAGCCCTAATCCGGTAAGCAATCGTACCATTCGCCTGCGCACATTTATGTTGGAAAACTCATCGCTAAAGTTATCCAACATACTGGGGCAGGATATTTCATTCAAAACCAACGATATGGGTAACAACACCGTGGAATTGATACCTCTCAGTACCTTATCTCCTGGCCTCTATATCGTTTCAGCTCAGCGAGACGGCATTCGGGTACATTCACAGCTTATTATTCCTTAAACAGTCAAGGATTACCACCAGTAAAAAAGCGAAAAGATGCTCAATTGAGCGTCTTTTCGCTTTTTTACTTCAGACAGGTCAGTATTCATCCTCATTAAAAAAGAAGTCGTCCTTCGTAGGGTAGTCAGGCCAAATCTCTTCGATACTTTCATAGGGTTGTCCGTCGTCTTCCAACTCCTGTAAGTTTTCAACCACCTCTAAGGGTGCCCCAGTGCGAATGCCAAAGTCGATAAGTTCATCTTTGGTAGCTGGCCAAGGAGCATCCTCCAGATATGATGCAAGTTCTAGTGTCCAGTACATAGTGTAAAAGTCAGATTAAAGTGATGTCTATTTTTGGAGTGCAAAAGTAAAAAAAAATGTTTCCAACGATGATTTTAAGAGATGTTTTTTTTGCTTATATCTGTTTTTTTTGTGAGGAATAACAGATTATTGATAATCAATGGATTAAGATCACACAATCCAGTGATTTTTTGAACAAGTCCGGTATTTCTGCGCTGGTATAATAAAATATCTTGCATTACAGACCTATAACGCAAAGAATTGATTCCTGTTCCCAAACTCAGAAAATTTCTCCCAAATTTTTTAAAAACGATTACTTTCGCCGTTGATTGTAGCTTAATGCAGCCAAAATACACGGTAGGTAAAGGGCATTAACTTCCTAGTGAAGTCCTATTTTAACTTGTGTAAGTCAAAAAATATTATTTAACCGCAAGATTCTTTAGTATTTTTCCGATTCAAACCAGACTCTCCCTAATTAATGAACGTTGAAATATGCGCCTATTCACTTGAATCATCGATTAATGCCCAAAAATCCGGTGCTGTCCGAGTTGAGCTTTGTGGTGGCCCGGCGGAAGGAGGAACAACTCCTAGCGCAGGAATGATCGAAGCCGTGCGGGAGGTAATCCAAATAGCGCTATACGTTATGATAAGACCCCGGGGAGGCGACTTTGTGTATAATCAGGATGAGTTTCAAACCATGAAACGTGATATTGAATTTGCCCGTAAGGCCGGAGTTGATGGAGTAGTACTGGGCGTACTACTACCAGACGGGCGGGTTGATAGTGAACGTACCCGGGAGTTGGTTCAATACGCCCACCCACTCGGCGTTACTTTTCACCGAGCGTTCGACCTCACGCCTGATCCGCTGGAAGCGCTCGAAGCCGTTATTCTCACCGGGACCGAACGTATTCTGACTTCCGGACAACAGCCCAATGCCCCCGCCGGAGCTTCTTTATTAGCAGAACTCGTGTTACAAGCCAACAAAAGGATCGAAATCATGGCAGGTGGTGGTGTGTCAGCTACTAACGCCCTGGCTCTGGCGGCAACCGGCGTGGATGCTCTCCATCTGACCGGGAAGTCGTTCCGGGCGGGCCAACAGACCTATTTTCCACCGAACATCTCGATGGCTGGGGAAATAGCCGATGAACGAACAATCATGTATAGCGACCTCGCCCGGATTGAAGCGGTGGTGCAGTTATTTGATCAAAAAGTGGACTCAGGCAATTCAAATTAACTTAGTATACCTACCTTTTTTTTCTTACACTTCTATCCATTTTCTTTTACAAATGAAACTATTGAAAGCCATCTTAAGTGTTAGTATAGCCCTTGGCTTACTGTACGCACTCAATCGCCCCTGGGGTCCTGTTCCTATTCTGGGAAGTTTCCTCAGTCCTTTTACCGGATTCTGGCAAAACGGGGAGCCTGCTATTTCCGGAGAACCAGTTGATGTAGAACTCAGCCTTGATAGCCTCCGCGAAGAAGTAACTATTCACTACGACAACGTGGGAGTACCGCATATTTTTGCCAATAATATTTACGACGTCTCCTACGCCCAAGGCTACGTAACGGCCAAAGACCGATTGTGGCAAATGGATTTGCAGGTACGCAGTGCGGCTGGACGCCTATCAGAAGTATTGGGCCCGCAGACGGTCGAAATGGACCGTCGGGCGAGACGAATGGGACTAGGATACGGCGCGGAGATTAACCTTAAAATGTCGATGAGTGATTCCATTACGCGTGAAGCCATTTTAGGCTACACCGCTGGTGTCAATAATTACATACTACAACTCTCCCCCAAGGATATGCCTATCGAGTATAAGCTCTTGGGCTACGAACCGGAAGCTTGGACGCCGCTCAAATGCATGTATATGCTCGAAAATATGACCCTAACGTTGGCTGGTCGGGCTGATGATCTGGCAATGACAAACCTGATGAAGCGCCTTGGTGATGGGCCACTGAATAATCTGTTTCCCGACTACCCAATGCTGCAGGAAAGCCCCGTTATACCCGCTGGTACTCCCTGGAACTTTATACCACTACCCGTTCCGGATGCACCCCGGGCTACTGGTGATACGGCACGTGTTGCCTACCAAAGCCTCCCGCTTTCCGAGCCTATGGTAGAAGGTATAGGTAGTAATAACTGGGCTATTGGAGCCGAAAAGTCAGCAACTGGCTACCCCATTCTGGCCAACGATCCTCACCTAGAACTTACGCTGCCCTCCATCTGGTATCAGGTACAATTACACACCCCTGAAATAAACGTCTACGGAGTATCCCTACCCGGAATCCCCGGAGTAGTGATTGGATTCAATCAAAATGTAGCCTGGGGTGTCACCAACGTAGACGCCGATGTACTGGACCTTTATGAAATAAAGTTTAAGGACTCCACCAACTCGCAGTACTGGTACAACAACGCCTGGCAGGCGACCCGTAAGCGTCAAGAGTTGATCCAGGTAAAAGGTATGCCCGATGCTGTTCAGGAAACAGTTATATACACGCACCATGGCCCGGTGATGTACTACGAAGGCGAAAAACACAACGGACCGACTTTGGCAGTGAAATGGATTGGTCATGAACCAGGCAATAACTTTCGTACTTTTTATGAGCTCAATGCAGCCAGAAACTACGAGGACTACCGGGCCGCGCTTACCCACTACGTAGGACCAGCTCAAAACTTTATTTTTGCCGATAACGGTAAGAATATTGCCATGACGGTCAATGGCAAGTTTCCATTGAAATGGAAGGATCAGGGTAAGTTCTTGCTTGATGGAAGTAATCCAGCCCACGATTGGCAAGGCTGGATCCCCGCTGATCAAAACCCGCACGTGAAGAATCCCCCCAGAGGTTATTTGAGTTCTGCCAATCAGTCTTCTACCGACCCCAGCTACCCTTACTATATCAACTGGCGTTTCGGCCCCTCGGAGCGTGCCATAAGAATTAACGAACGTCTCGAAAGTATGACTATGGCGAACGCTGATAGTTTACGACTGTTACAGACCGATAATTTCAGCGTACTGGCTCGTACCATACTTCCTACCCTACTCAACTACCTGAAAACTGTTCCACTTAGCTCAGCTCAAAAGTCAGCCGTTGAAACACTAACCGAGTGGAATTTTGTCAACGATGCTAAGGCGATCGCTCCATCTATTTTTGACGAATGGATTTCAAACATCGGCCCGGCTATCTGGAAGGATGAAATTTATTCTGATTCTACCTCGTATAAGTACCCTAGCCGGGATCGTACTCTATTCCTTTTATTGAGGGAGCCTGATGCCCCGTGGTTTGATAACATCAGAACTCCCGCTAAGGAAACAATTAACGATGTGGTGTATGGTAGCTTCAAAGCCGCACTCGATTCACTCACGATCAACCACGGTCCCATGAGTACCTCGTGGCAGTGGGCTGAGGTGAAAGGCACCGAAATTAAACACCTGAGCCGGGTGCTCAAACCATTCAATGCACCTCCTGTACGGAATGGCGGCGGTGCTAGTATTATTAATGCTACTACCAAATATCACGGTCCATCGTGGCGGATGGTGGTGGAGCTTGGGCCTGAGCCAAAGGCCTATGGGTTGTACCCCGGTGGGCAGTCTGGTAACCCTAGCAGCCCGTTTTATACTAATATGTTGGATAAATGGGAAAAAGGTGAGCTCAACGAGCTGATTTACCTAAAATCTTCGGATGAGAAAAATCCCCGCTTAACATCAACCTGGACTTTAAAAAAGAAATAACCTTATGAAAAGCGCATTAAATTATATTATCATCGTGGTCGCGACGGCGATACTCCAACTTTTCCTACCGTGGTGGGTCATTGTAGTTGTTCCTTTTCTGGTGTATATCGTTCGTTCCGACACGCCACTGATCGCATACATTATCAGCCTTGCGGGGGTTGCTACCGTATGGTTTGCCTATGCTCTATTCTTAAATATCAGTACACAGGCCAGCATGTCTGACCGGATTGCCCAGATATTCCTTCTACCCAGTGGGTCTATACTGGCGGTAGTTACTCTTGTTGGAGGTCTAGCGGCGGGCTTTGGTGGCTTAGCCGGCCACTATGTTCGACAGCTTTTTGTAAAAGAAGCATACTAATGTCATCTTAAAACTATGCCCTGCCAAAATTTGGTAGGGCATATAGGCCTTGATATACAAATTACTATATTTGCGACACTTAGAAAAAAAAACTATTATTAACTTAATCTTTATCGTGAACAACAATACCTCACTTATCTGGAACGTCGCGCTCACTTTGGCTGTCGTGGTGTTATTTTTTTTACATTTCTCCGGAAATAATTCAGGCTTTTCGGCCGACTCTGATTCTACGGGTGTAGGCGGACGTCGTATCGTATACGTTCAGGTAGACTCTCTACTGACCAATTACGATTTTTTTGACGATACGCGTAAAGAACTTGAAAGTAAGCGCTACCAGCTCGAAAACGATCTGGCAAACCGCGGACGTTCATTAGAAAATGAAATTAAGTTTTTTCAGCAGAGAGCCCAAACCATGACGCTTGATCAGGCCCGGTCTACCGAAGCACAGCTTGGTCAGAAGCAACAGGAGTTAGTTGCCTACCGTGATCGTTCTGCCCAGACCTTAGCACAGGAAGAAGCTGATAAGAACGGCGAATTGTACGATCTCATTTACAGCTACATTGAGAAATACAATAAGGATAATAATTATGAGTATGTACTGGGCTACACCAAAGGTGGTGGAATCCTGTTTGCCGATTCTACCCTTAACATCACTCAGAAGATGGTTGATGGCTTAAACAAAGAGTACAAGTCAAAAAACAAGCCGGCTGAGGCAAAGAAGGACTCTACCGCTAAGAAGTAACGAACTACGCATTTCCCTCAGAGACAATAAGAAGAGCCGTCCACATGGACGGCTCTTCTTATTGTCTCTGAGGGAATCACAGCAAGTAGTATTACATCGCACTTGATGTAATCTTAGCTCCCAGGTACTCACGGTTTAGGCGAGCAATGTTATCTAATGAAATTTCCTTAGGACATTCGGCCGAACAAGCACCCGTGTTAGTGCAAGCTCCAAATCCTTCTGAGTCCATCTGGGCTACCATTTTCTCCGCACGAATTTTTCGCTCGACTTGTCCTTGTGGTAAAAGCGAAAGCTGGGATACCTTAGCAGAAGTAAATAGCATAGCCGAAGAGTTTTTACAAGCCGCAACACAAGCTCCGCAACCAATACAAGCGGCTGACATAAATGCCTCATCAGCTGCTTCTTTCGGTACGGGCAGGCTGTTGGCGTCACGTGCATTACCGGTATTTATCGATACAAAACCACCCGCAGACATAATACGATCAAAGGCAGAACGATCTACTACCAGATCCTTAATAATCGGAAACGCGGCAGCCCGCCATGGCTCAACCACCACGGTATCACCGTCGCTGAATGAGCGCATGTGCAACTGACAAGTAGTAACTGCCGACAACGGACCGTGAGGACGGCCGTTGATGTGCATAGAGCAGGATCCGCAAATACCTTCGCGACAGTCGTGGTCAAAAGCAATTGGCTCTTTACTTTCGTGAACGAGCTGCTCGTTCAAAACATCAAACATTTCCAGGAAGGACATATCCGGTGAAATTCCGTCGAGCGAATAAGTTTCGAAATGTCCTTCGGCATTTTTATTTCTTTGTCTCCACACTTTGAGTGTGAGATGCATATTTTCTGCTGACATGAGTTGAAGTTTGGTTAATGGTTACTCGTGTTAACCGTTCCTTAAATAGTTTTTTCAATGGGCTTTTCCGAACGGCACTCCTTTTTTATTTCTATTAGGAAGTACCCCGATTAGAAACTAACTTTTCGATAAAACTGGTGGTCAGCCCCGGCGCTTGCCTATGCTGACCACCTATTGATCTTTCAGCTTCCTGCCTGTTTACTTATAGCTACGCTGGGCAATCTTGATGTTGTTATATTCGAGAGATTCCTTGTGAAGACCCCACTTACTCTCGCCTTCATATTCCCAGGCAGACACGTGCATAAAGTTTTCATCATCACGGACAGCCTCGCCGTCCTCGCTCTGAAACTCTTCACGGAAGTGACCACCACACGATTCGTCACGATCCAAGGCATCAGTACACATCAACTCTCCCAATTCGATAAAGTCAGCTACGCGGCTTGCCTTATCCAATTCTGGATTAAACTCATCTACCGAGCCCATAACACGTACATCACTCCAAAACTCCTTTTTCAAAGTCTGAATTTCAGCAATTGCTTCTTTCAAACCTTTCTCATTACGGGCCATTCCGCATTTGTCCCACATAATTTTCCCCAAACGACGGTGAAAATGCTCAGGGGAAATTGTACCCTTGATGGATAATAACTGATCTATTTTTCCCTTTGCCTCCCTTTCAGCCGTCTCGAAAGCCTCGTGATCGGTTGGGATAGCCCCAGTACGGATTTCTCCGGCCAAGTAGGCTCCCACTGTGTAAGGAACCACGAAATAGCCGTCAGCCAGTCCCTGCATCAACGCAGATGCACCCAAGCGGTTAGCTCCGTGATCTGAGAAGTTAGCTTCACCCAGAGCGTAAAGTCCCGGAACAGTAGTCATCAGGTTGTAGTCAACCCACAAACCACCCATGGTATAATGAACCGCAGGGTAAATGCGCATGGGTATTGCATAGGGGTCTTCCCCGGTGATCTGCTTGTACATATCAAACAGATTACCATACTTCTCCTTTACAACTCCCTTTCCGAGTTCTATGATGAGCTCGGCGGAAGGATTTTCAATATTATTCTTATTGACCTCACCACGGCCGTAACGATCAATCGCCGAGGCGTAGTCGAGGTATACCGCCATTTTAGATGGGCCTACTCCATAACCCGCGTCACAACGCTCTTTCGCGGCGCGCGAAGCAATATCACGGGGAACCAAATTACCGAAGGCAGGGTAACGTCGCTCTAAGTAATAGTCGCGCTCCTCTTCTGGTATCTGATTGGCGGGGCGGTTATCATTCTGTTTCTTTGGAACCCAGATCCTTCCGTCGTTTCGGAGCGACTCCGACATCAGGGTTAACTTAGACTGGTGATCGCCCGATACGGGGATACAAGTTGGGTGAATTTGGGTAAAGCAAGGATTACCAAAGTAAGCACCACGCTTGTGCGCACGCCAGGCAGCCGTTACGTTGGAGCCCATTGCGTTAGTAGAAAGGTAGAATACGTTACCATATCCTCCCGAGCAAAGCAATACAGCGTGGGCCGAGTGGCGTTCGAGTTCTCCTGTTACCAGATTTCGGGCAATGATACCACGGCACTTCCCGTCGATTTTGACGACATCAAGCATTTCGTGGCGGGTGTACATTTGTACTGCACCAATACCAATCTGACGCTGCAAAGCGGAGTAAGCACCCAACAAAAGCTGCTGTCCGGTTTGACCGGCGGCGTAGAATGTACGTTGCACCTGCACCCCACCGAATGAACGGTTGGACAAGAGTCCACCGTACTCACGGGCAAATGGTACTCCCTGAGCTACGCATTGGTCAATGATGCTTCCTGATACTTCAGCAAGACGGTAGACGTTCGATTCACGCGAGCGATAATCACCCCCTTTTACTGTATCATGAAAAAGTCTATAGATTGAGTCTCCGTCGTTTTGATAGTTCTTCGCTGCGTTAATACCTCCCTGCGCCGCGATGGAGTGTGCCCGGCGAGGTGAATCCTGAAAGCAAAATGCTTTGACCTGATACCCGAGCTCAGCCAATGAAGCAGCAGCAGAAGCACCAGCCAAGCCAGTACCAACTACGATTACTTCAATCCTGCGCTTGTTAGATGGATTAACCAAAGGCACAGAAGAACGATACTTGGTCCACTTGTCTTCCAGTGGTCCGTCAGGAACTTTGGCATCTAAATGAGATGAAGTTGCCATATATATATTTGGTTTAATGGATCAATTAATTTTATTGTATTATGTATTGAATGTAAAAGTAGACCGGCATGGCCGCGAAGGCTACCGGGATAATAATCCCAAACAGCCACACACCAATAAAGCTAATGAGTGGATTATACTTAGGATGATTGGCCCCCAAGGTTTGAAGGCCGCTTTTGAAGCCATGTACTAGGTGGAACGACACCGCCCCCATACTGATTACATAGAACAGCACCAGTAAAGGATTAGAAAACGACTCTTCTGCCTCGGTAAAGAGATCTTTCACAACCACGGTCTTGGTGATATTATCATCACTATAACGCTCTTCGAGCTTACTCTTTAACTTAAAGTCTTGGGGCATCAGCTCCGTGCTGATTACTTTTCCCTCTGCCAAGTCAATTGTATACTTTTTGAAGGGAACGTAACCAAACTTGTACTCATACCAAAAATCTCCCATGTGCACAGCAATGTACACCAGAAGAATTGTACCGAGCACACCCATGTTGCGGCTCGACCAGCTACTCTGGTTCTTAGTGGTAGCATAGTTGTGTTTTCCACGAGCCTTACGGTTCTTGTATGCAAGATACAATCCATCAACGGCGTGGATCAAAATGAACGCGTACAAGCCATACGAAATGGTCTTGATCAGCGGATTGGATGTCATGAAAACAGTGTAGGTATTGAAAGACAGACCTTCGTCTGCGTTAAATAACTGTAAATTACCCACCATGTGGACAATCAAAAAAGTGGAAAGAAAAAGACCTGTAAGAGCCATGACGAGTTTCTTACCGATAGAACTTGATAACGTTTGTGTTAACCACGACATAGCAAAACCGTTTAAGATTCAGTGCAAAAAATAGAAAAAACTATAACCTTTCAAAGGTACATGACAAACGATTCCGACACAATAAAAGGCTTTCTATTTTGTACAAATCCTAATAATTTATAATGATTTTTAAGTTTTTGTCTTCCTAACAGTTTGTACAAATTATTTGTTTTGTTTGCAGTCAGTTGTTAAGGTTACTTTTTGTAATTAATCGGTATCTTCACTTTTGGAAGGTCAAAACACAAATTTTTTCGCCTCTTTTTCGTTCAAGACTATATTGAAACAGCTAAGCATCCATTGTTCCATGCGCCCATTACTACGCTCCATATTATTTTTTATAGCACTTATTCTCAGTGTCGCCGAAGCCAGGGCCACGCACGTGAGGGCGGGAGAGATTACCGCTAAGCGCATCTCGAATACATCTCTGACCTACGAAATAACCTTCACCGGGTACTTTGACCTGCAGAATGGAAAACCCGCGGCGGACGCTCAGGTTGATGTCCGTTTTTTTATCGGGGATATTGGACCTATTACCGTAGCCCGAAAGCTACCCATTACGGTTATCGGGAATAATACTTCACTGAACGAGTACACCTTTACCTACACGTTCCCGGCTCCCGGTCGTTTTACTGTTTCGGTCAATCTTGATAAGCGGAATAATAACGTACTAAACATTGGACCTCCTCCTACCCAGGAATTGAGCTTCTATGTAAAAAGTATTCTGGTCATCAACGCCAGCCTAGGCCAAAACCGGACACCAGTACTACTCAACGCGCCGATTGACCTGGCCGCTGTCGGTCAGCGGTATATTCACAATCCGGGTGCCTACGACGCCGATGGAGATAGCCTTGCCTACCGACTAGTAATTCCTCAGCAGGGAATCGACGGACGCCCTAACGGTAATAACGTACAGTACATGGACCCTAATCAGGTTTCTCCCGTCGGACCAAAAGAGAACGGTAGTCTGCCTTCCACGTTTGGCATCAATGCCCTTACGGGTGATCTAACGTGGGATGCCCCGGCAATACCTGGCTTTTATAACGTAGCCTTTGTGGTAGAGGAGTGGCGTAACGGTATCAAAATTGGTGAGATTGTCAGGGACATGCAGATTATTGTAGTAGAAGCCCGAAACGACCGGCCTCGATTGGATTCCATCCCGGATATTTGTGTAGAAGCTGGAACCTTGATTCAGCAATCCATAAACGCGACGGACCGAAATGGGGACCGTCTGATACTTACTACCACCGGTGGCGTATACCGAAGCGACCTTATCGATCCACAGGTAGCACAATTTATTGCCAACCAACCTACTCAGGGGCAAGCCGGAGGTGTATTCCGCTGGCAAACAAGCTGCGATCACATACGTTTTGAACCTTACGACGTACTATTTAAGGTAGAAGATAATGCTGGACCAAACTTTCCCAACCCATCACTCTTCCGTAAACTGGTCGATATAAAAACCTTCCGGATAAGAGTATATGGTCCCCGACCTAAAAATCTGAAAGCCCAGGCAACAACCGACGCTTCCGGCCGAGCTTTCCGCCTAACCTGGGACCCGTATATTTGTCAGGTACCGGGCGCTCAAATTGTAGTGTATCGGAAAGAGGGATGTTCCAACTATGAGGCCAACGCCTGCCAACCGGGCTTGCCCGTTACATTAGGCTACACAGAAGTTGGCCGAGTACCCGTTGGTACTAGTCTTTTTACCGACAACAATGGTGTTCAGGGACTCCGCCGGGGGGTACTTTACAGCTACCGGCTCGTGGTAGAATTTCCCCGCCCTAACTCGAATATCAGTGAACCGGGCTACCTGAATGGCGGTGGCACTAGCTTGCCCTCCTCCGAGTTCTGCTTAGACTTACCCCTACTGATGCCAGTGATTACCAACGTAACGGTAGACTCTACTAGTACTACTCAGGGTAGAATCACGGTAAAATGGACTCGCCCCATCGGCTTAAACCCCGATGCTCAGGCGGGACCGTCGCAGTACCGCCTCTACCGGGCCGTTGGACTTACGGGAACTGACTATACTCTGATTTCGACTATCAATACTCAGCTTGTTCCCGGTGCGCCTGATACTCTGTTTGTGGATCGTGGGCTGAATACTACGGCAAATGCCTATCGCTACCAGCTGGAATACTATTTTACCGAAAACAACGCCCTGATTAAGCTCGACGTTACGGACCCCGCCAGTAGCGTGCGCTTGGCACAAGGACGGGCCGAGTCCCGGCAGGTACGTCTGGAATGGACCGCCGATGTACCTTGGATGAACACCAACCAACGCCACCGAGTGTATCGTGAAGACCCGGCCAACAAGGGTACTTTCAATCAGATTGCCGAAGTAGCCGTACAGGGTCCCGAAACGTTTGCCTACCTGGATGACGGTACCGACCGCTTTGCGGGCGACGGTACGGCCACTATTGCTCTGTCGGCTGATTCGACGTACTGCTATAAAGTAGAAACCGTAGGTACTTACGGTAACGCCCGAATTAAACCAGCTGTACTACTAAATAGGTCGCAGATTATCTGCGTAACTCCTATTGATACGATAAAGCCGTGCCCTCCCCAACTAAGTCTGGACACCTTGGACTGCTCGACGATCACCCCGGATGAGTATTGTAATCAAAATACGTTTACGAATAACTTATCGTGGACCAATCCGGTCACGAATACGAAAGGCGAGGAGTGTGATCCCAACCTAGTAAGATATAATATTTATTACGGCCGCTACGACGACGAGACGCCTGCCTTGCTTGCTTCGATAGTACCACCCCCTACTCCTCCGGCTACCAACTTTGCCCATACGGGTCTGAGTTCGTTTGCGGGATGCTACTACGTGACGGCCGTAAACCGCTACGGCAACGAAAGCGCCCCAAGTAATCTGGTGTGCAAAGACAACTGTCCGCAGTTTGCGTTGCCCAATGTATTTACGCCCAACGGCGACGGACGTAACGATGTATTCCGGCCACTGCAATGCCCAACCTTCATTGAGACGGTGAGTTTTAGGGTGTACAACCGTTGGGGTGTTGAGGTATTTACGACCACCGATATCAACATCAACTGGAACGGTCAGTCGAACGATGGGAAAGACCTCGCCGCGGGCCAATACTACTATGAAGTGGTAGTTAGTTTTGTTTCCGTAAAGCGCACTACCACACCTTTGGTGTTCAAAGGTTGGATTCAACTACTACGATAATGAATATTGTATATTTTGACGGAGTCTGTAATTTATGTAACAGCGCTATCAATTTTCTGATTGATCAGGATAAGAAGCAAAATCTAAAATTCGCCTCCCTGCAATCGGAGGCTGGTGCTGAGGTGTTACGGCGATTCTCCCTACCCAGCGACGACTATGATAGTTTCCTTTTCTTAAAGGGTAATCAACTATTTCAGAAATCCGACGCGGTTCTGGAAATTATAAAACTACTGGGTGGTGGCTGGCCTATTTTGGTCGTCTTTAAGATTATTCCTAGGTCGTTTCGTGATTGGTTATATACCAAAGTAGCCCAAAACCGGTATAAATGGTTTGGCAAACGAAACGAGTGCCGTCTGCCTACCCCGGAGTTGAAAGCACGCTTCCTCTGACCGCTGATTTTCTATTTTCGACCGTAATGCTTTTATTTGTAGCCCGATTCATGCTGAATCGGGCTTTTTTAGTATCGTTATTTTGCCTCTTACCACTAATCAACTCACCCATGAAAGCATACATTTTTCCCGGCCAAGGCTCCCAGTTTAAAGGAATGGGAGCTGATCTTTACCATAGCTCACCAGAAGCCAAAGCATTGTTCGATCAGGCTAACCAAATCCTGGGATTTAACATAACAAAAATAATGTTTGAAGGCACCGACGAGGAGCTCAAACAAACGAACGTAACCCAACCCGCCATTTTTATACATTCCGTGGCGATGGCAATGGTTGCCGAAGACTTTAATCCTGAAATGGTAGCCGGACATTCATTAGGAGAGTTCTCCGCGCTGGTAGCAGCCGGTGGACTTTACTTTGAAGACGGTCTTAAACTGGTAGCTAAACGCGCCGACGCCATGCAAAAAGCCTGCGAGATCCGACCGTCGACAATGGCAGCCATTCTTGGTCTCTCCGACGCGGTTATCGAAGGGGTATGTTCTTCACTCGAAGGTGAAATTGTAGTACCAGCCAACTATAACTGCCCCGGACAGGTGGTAATCTCTGGTACAACCGAAGGAATTCAGGTTGCGTGTGAAAAATTAAAAGAGGCCGGAGCCAAGCGCACTTTACCGCTTCAAGTAGGTGGTGCATTCCACTCACCATTGATGGAACCCGCTCGTAAAGAACTGGCCGAAGCCATCGCTCAGACACCATTTCACACTCCTCGCTGCCCCATTTATCAGAACGTAAATTCTTCACCATCAACTGATATAGATACGATCAAGGCTAACCTTATTGCTCAACTTACTGCCCCTGTTCGTTGGACTCAGTCGGTAGAACAAATGGTACAAGACGGTGCTACTTTGTTCGTAGAATGTGGCCCCGGCAAGGTACTTCAAGGCCTGGTAAAGAAGATTGCATCGGGCGTAGAAACTGCCGGGATTTAATTTTTTTTGCTATTTACTTGACACATGTTATCATTACAATTACTTTTGCACCACTATTAAGAATGGCAGGTGGTGTAAAGGTAGCACAGGAGATTTTGGTTCTCTTAGTCAGGGTTCGAATCCTTGCCAGCCAACATAGTATTCAAAAGCCTTACTCAACTGAGTAAGGCTTTTTCTTTTTGCTACTTTTTCGCCCCCCGGAGCATCCCCGCTCCTTCTGTAGTCAGCTCATTTTATTCCGGGCAATTCTTGTTCTTTCTTATCCATCATTAGGTAGTCTAAAAACTACTTTCCCATTCTTTTTTAGAACCAGTAGGTAAATTAACCTAGAAAGCGCTTTGTGGTTTGGCTACGCACGACAATGCGTACAGACCAAGGTATTCAAGGAATCGTTATCTGATGTTTCGGATACATTAGTTTCTCTATCCTAGAAAAAGATTTATTTATTCGTCTAAATGCCGCAATTACACACATATTGAAGTACTAAATAAAGAATAAGTTAGCGTAGTTTTACACCTTTATTTTCCGTTACCCTTACCTCATTTCTTCTTCATCCTGCATGAAAATAGCTTTACTTTGCTGTTACCTTTTCCTGAATCTCATAGCGCCCATTTTTGGGCAGGGTATAGTAACATCCACTCCGGAAGCCTTCACTCGGGACCTATCCTCTCCGGGTAGTGCATACGCCTTGATACTGTATGACTCCACAACCCTAGAATCTCAGAACCTCTACAACGGGCAACAGTACCATATCTACGATAGTCAATCGGAGGAGCACCCGTTTTATCTTTCCCGCGAATGGGTCACCGGCTCAGTTTTCTACGACGGTCAGTTATTTGATTCTGTGCCACTCCTGTACGACATCGTCAAAGATCAGCTCGTGGTGAAGTATACCAAGAGTTTTGGCAAGGTCAGTCTGCAGGGCGAAAAAGTAAGCCATTTTTATTTATCCGAAGGTAAATCGACCGGGCATACCTTCATCCGGCTTGAAGCCGGGCAGAGAGCAGGTATTGGAATGCGGACCGGCTTTTATGACCTGATCTACGATGGCACATCCAGCGTGATTACCCGCCGAGTCAAAGTCAGGCAGCAAACTATTTCTGACACCAAAGTGATTATTGGTTTTCCCTACAAAGAAGTGTTTTATCTCTATGCCCGGGGAGAGTACCATCCGGTTGCTACAAGGAAATCAGTATTAGCACTTATGGCCGACCAAAAGCGGCCACTTAACAAGTACCTCAGAGAACAGAAAATCAAGTTTAGAAAAAATAAGGAAGGGGCTATTCTGGCCTTGGCCTATCGCTACGATCAACTATCCAAACCATGAAAGCAGCCTATCGTCTACTTTTCCTCTGCGCCTTCTGGACATTCAATACACATATAGTGGTTGGGCAAGCCATACCCGAAACTACCATCAGCGGGCAATTCCATGATATTCGGTTCAATGAATTTGTAAAAATTATTGAATCCAAAACCGACTATTACTTCTACTATGACGCTCAGGCCCTGGATAGCCTGTTGATTTCGCTCCAAGCCAACCAGCTACCTATTCGCACCCTGCTTGGCCAGGTATTCAAAGACACCGAGTATACCTATGCCGTCGATAGCAAGAAGCGGATCTATGTAACCAAAGGAAAGGCTATCATCACCGAGTTACCCAGCAGCACCTCTATCCGGGAGATTGTGGAGTACGAGGCACCGGAAACCAATGAACAGGATAAAATACTGTCCACTGCCGAAAACAAAGTATACGATATCGGACCCCGAAAGGTCAGGATTACCCCCGGCAACTCTACCATTACCGGGTATATACGCAACGCCGTTACCGGTGAGCCAGTTATTGGAGCAGCGGTCTATATCGATTCACCACAGATAGGCATCACGACCGACGTATTTGGCTACTATTCGCTTACCATTCCGAGAGGCAGTCAGCGTATCCGGGTTAAGAGTGTGGGTATGCGCGAAACCTACCGCCAAGTGATGCTGTACTCCGACGGCAAGCTGGACATCGAGCAGATAGAAAGCGTTACAGCCCTGAAAGAAGTTTACGTGAAAGCGGGAGTAGATGCCAACGTGTCAAGCTCACAGATGGGACAAATTAAGCTTTCCATAAAAACGATGAAACAAGTACCCACCGTCATGGGAGAATCTGACTTACTCCGGACGATACTGACATTACCCGGTATTAAGTCAGTGGGTGAAAATAGTGTTGGGTTAAACGTACGGGGTGGATCAACGGATCAAAATCTGATTCTTTTCAATGACGCAACCGTCTACAATCCATCGCACCTTTTTGGCTTCTTCTCCGCTTTCAATCCTGATATGCTCAAAGACGTGGAATTATATAAGAGTACGATTCCCTCGCGCTTCGGTGGCAGGCTATCGTCAGTATTGGATATCAACAGCCGGGATGGCAACAAGAAAAAGTTTGTGGGCTCCGGTGGCATCGGCCTTATTACCGGCCGACTGACCCTCGAAGGGCCAATTATTAAAGACAAGTCGTCATTTTTAATCGGAGGACGCTCCACCTACTCCAATTGGCTATTAAAGCGGCTTGAAAACGCGTCATTCAACCAAAGTACCGCTTCCTTCTACGATGTAAATGCCCACATTAGCCACGAGGTAAACGAAAAAAACAGCGTGTACCTGACGGGCTACGTAAGCAATGATCGTTTTCGACTACTCGGCGATACCCTCTATGGCTATAAGAATCAGTTTGTCTCCCTCAAATGGAAGCATACCTTCAATGCTAAACTGTATGGTACCTTTGTTGCAGCCCAGAGTACCTACCAGTATGCCATTGCCAGCGAACGCGTTCCGCTCAATTCCTTCGATCTCAATTTCGGGATTAACCAATCGAGCGTCAAGGCAGAGTTTAACTACCTCCTGAATGACAAGCATAGTCTTGACTTTGGGGCGAGTACTATCCGCTATAAGCTTTCGCCGGGGTCTTTTCAACCTCGTAGTACGGAGTCACTGATTGTACCCGAGACCCTAGAACCCGAACAGGCACTCGAAAGCGCCATCTATCTGGAAGACCGATTTGAAGTAAACCGCAAGCTTCTGCTTACCGCTGGGTTACGCTTCTCATTTTTCAACTACCTGGGGCCCAAAACCGTCAACACGTACGTACCCGGCTTCCCGATCGAACGAATATATACCCTCGGCACCGAAAGCTACGGCGCCGGGGAGCCAATCAAAAATTACGGTGGTCCAGAATACCGACTTTCGGCCCGCTACATGATATCCGGAGATTTATCGGTAAAGGCAAGCTACAATACATTGCGGCAGTACATCCACCTACTGTCTAACACTATGGTAGCTTCGCCAACCGACATCTGGAAGCTGAGTGACTCTTACATCAAGCCGCAGCTGGGTGATCAGATTGCAATCGGAATCTACCGAAATCTACGCGGAAATCAGATAGAGTTTTCGGTAGAGGGCTACTATAAGAACATCAAAAACTTCCTTGACTACAAGGGCGGTGATTCGCTCATCATGAATCGCCGGATCGAGACGGCCGTTATCAATACGCAGGGAAAAGCCTATGGAATTGAATTAATGCTCAAAAAGATGTCAGGTAAACTTAACGGTTGGTTGGGTTATACCTACTCGCGCTCGCTACTCCGGGCTACTGACCGCACCTCCCCCGACGCTCCCAACAATGGCGACTATTACCCGAGCAACTATGATAAACCTCATGATTTTACGGCGGTAACGAATTATCGGTTCAGCCACCGGGTGAGTCTGTCACTCAATTTTACGTACAGCACCGGCCGGCCATACACGCCACCCATCGGGAAGTACGTCATCGACGGAGCCCAACGAGTATACTATGCTTCCCGAAATCAATACCGGATTCCGGACATTTACCGGGTAGATGCCTCAGTGAACGTCGAAGGCAATCACAAGGTCAGAAAACTGGCCCATAGCTCCTGGACGTTCGCGGTGTATAACCTGCTGGGGCGCAAGAACCCGTCCTCGGTGTACTTCCAGACCAACAATGGGGTCGTCAGTGGCTACAAACTGTCCATTTTTGGGCAACCCATCCCAACCATTACTTATAATTTCAGATTTTAATCATGGCAAAATCCGTGAAAAATAGTCGAACAGTAGTCTATATAGTAGGCTCTATTTTGATACTTTTATCGTTAATACGCTGCGTTGAGCCTTTTTCTCCCCCCGAAATAGTATCAGCTAAACGTTATCTGGTAGTGGATGGCTTTTTGAATGCCAACTCAACGGAGGGTAGTCAGATCAAGCTAAGCCGCACCCAAAACGTATCGGATAAAACCGCACCCAAAGCCGAACTTCGCGCCAAGGTGACGGTTGAAGGCGACCGGGGAAGTAATTTTACTTTTGCCGAAACTCCTAATGGTATGTATACTCTAACGCCCAAAGCTTATAAAGACAGCGAGAAGTACCGGGTCCGGGTCAAAACAACCGACGGTAAGGAGTATCTTTCAGCCTACGTTCCTATCGTAAAAACGCCCCCAATCGACAGTGTAACGTATAAAATAAACCCTTCCGAAAGTGGCGTTGAGGTATTTGTTAATACCCATGACCCTAACGCCGCTACCCGTTTTTACCGATGGAGCTTCGACGAAACCTGGCAGTACTACTCCGCACTATATTCCGGCTTTGAGGTAGTTAACAAGGCCATCGAACTTCGCAGAGAAGATATTAGTACCTGCTGGGCAAATGCCAAACCATCTAAAATCGTGCTCGGCTCCTCCGTCAAGCTGACCAAGGATATTATCCAAGATCAGCAAGTAACGTCGATACCTGCTATATCTGGAAAACTTCGGGTAAAGTACAGTATCCTGGTAAAGCAGTTTGGTTTGACTCAGGAAGAATATGAGTACTGGACTACCCTTTCCAAAACTACCGAAGGTACCGGTGGTCTTTTTGACCCGCAGCCTTCTCAGGTAACGGGTAATATTACCTGTATCAATGACCCGAGTCAGTTGGTCTTCGGTTATTTCAGTGCCTCCTATCAGCGGGAACAAAGAATATTTGTTACCGAGCGACTAGGCAGTAGGGTTCCCTGCGAAACAACTGACACCCTCACCGCTCGCGAAGTACTAGAATCGATCGATTTGATCGTAGAAGAATACTATCCCGAGGGATCGGCAATACCAGATTATGTCATGGGAACCACCAATTGTGCCGACTGCCGCTTGCAAGGGGGAGTTAATAAACGTCCGCCCTTCTGGCAGTAAATCAAAGCTTATGAAGACTAAAAAGAATTATCCGGGTATACTTACGAGTATGATGAAGAAGTCAGGACGATCTAGATTTCGAATAATAGGTTGGACACTAGCCCTCCTGTTCCCATTGGCAGGAAACGCCCAAAACACGGTAGAAGTAACGGTTAAGCAACGATTAACGGCTTACGATAACCGTACTCTCCAAGAAAAGCTATTCTTGCACCTCGACCGCCCGTTGTACCTGGTGGGTGAAACTATATGGCTAAAAGCCTACTACGTAGATGGCCATGAACACCGGGCGCTGGATGTCAGTAAAGTAGCTTATATAGAAGTACTGGACCAAGAATTAAACCCTGTGATCCAAACTAAAATCTCCCTGGCTAATGGCAAGGGAGAAGGTTCTATCCAGATCCCCACTTCGCTGACCAACGGTACGTACACCGTTAGAGGTTATACCAACTGGATGAAAAATTTTAGTCCGGATTTTTACTTCGAGACCGCCATTATCGTCCTTAACCCCTTTGAACAGTCTACGAGTACTTCGGTAGTTAGCCCATTACAACCCAGTTATGATGTTCAGTTTTTTCCGGAAGGAGGAAATTTGATAGAAGGACTCCCTAGTCGGATAGCGTTTCGAGCCATTGACCAAACTGGGAAGGGTATCGATTTCGATGGTGCCATTATCAATCAGGAAAACGATACCCTCATCCGCTTTCAACCTCTACGTTTCGGAATCGGACGATTTTCTTTTACCCCAACGGTCGGCCAAATGTACCGCGCTGTCATAAGGGATAAAAAGGGCGCTTCGTTTACGTACCCATTGCCCGACATCCGTACGCATGGGTACGTAATGCAGGTTCAAGATTCGAACGATCAGCTGATACAAGTTAAAGTGGCGATTCGCTTACCCAGCGACCAAATTACGGACGTATTTTTATTAGCTCATACCAGATTAGGTATTGTGCATTCAGAAGGAAAAATCACTAGCAACGGAGAGGCGGCATTTACGCTAAATAAAAGTGCATTAGGTGAAGGAATTACCCACTTTACGGTTTTTAATCAGGCCAGTCAGCCCGTTTGTGAGCGGTTGTACTTTAAGCGCCCTACCAGACGCTTCACTATATCCGAAACATTAAGTCAACCATCTTACGCTACCCGGTCCAAAGTCCAGCTTGACCTGACTACCTCAACTACCTCAGAGCTTAAGAACCTATCCGTTTCGGTCTATTTGGAAGACTCTCTTGCACATCCCGACCCAGTGGGTATCCATAGCTACCTTTGGCTTACTTCCGAACTGAAAGGAACCATCGAGTCGCCTTCTTACTACTTGGAAGCAAACAGCCCGGAAGTAATAGAAGCACTCGATAACCTGATGCTTACCCATGGTTTTAGCCACTACACATGGGCGGATGTCCAGGCTACTGCTCCCACAACCTATAAGCACCTACCCGAATACGGTGGACATTTGATATTTGGGAAGGTACGCAGCGTGGTTACCGGCAAGCCGACGAGCTCCGTTAGTACCTATCTGGCTAGTCCCGATCAGTACCCCAAGTTGTTCTCCGCCATAAGTGATTCCTTAGGAAATCTGCGTTTTGAGGTTAAAAAACTATACGATACCCGTGAAATAATAGTGCAAGCTAACCCCAGAGGCGACACCACTAACCGGGTCGAGCTGCTCAGCCCCTACTCGGATAAATACTCATCCCGGCGGTGGATAGAAGTAGCACAAAGTCAGCAGAATACCGAGCAATTATTGACCCGGAGTATCAATATGCAAACGTTTAACGCATTCATCGCCAGAGCATCGGTGCGGTCAACCCCCCTTGGGGTTGACAGTCTGGGATTCTTTGGCAGACCCACGAACAAGTATTTTCTGGACGCTTATACCCGTTTCCCTACGATGGAAGAAGTAATGCGGGAGTACGTGCCGGGAGTCTTTGTCAGAAAGCGTCAGGGAAAATTTCACTTTTATTTAATAGATCAAGTTAACCCTACCGCGAATACCTTCACCGATGATCCGATGATTTTGTTGGACGGTATACCAGTATTTAATACTGATAAAATCATCGCTTTCGACCCTTTGAAAGTAAAAAAACTTGAAGTGGTCAACAGCCTCTACTATTTAGGCAATGTATCTTTCTCCGGGATAGTGAGCTATACTACCTATAAAGGCGACCTGGGAGACTTTGAGCTTAACCCCCGGGCGTTGGTACAATCGTACCAGTTTATGCAGTCTAAAAAGGAATTTTACGCTCCTCGCTACGATAGTGTTAATAGTAAGCAGGGCCGCTTACCAGACTTCCGTAATCTGCTCCACTGGGCGCCTTCTCTTACCACCGATACTCAGGGAAAACAGAGTCTCAACTTCTATACTTCCGACCAAACCGGTACGTATCGGGTAGTAGTGCAGGGCATTACACCAAGCGGACTGACTGGTAGCAGAGAGTTTACTTTTAAGGTGATGCCGCAAGTGAGCCAGTAGGTTCCGGTGTAGAGGATGGAATTGCATTTTTAAACCGTAATTGTTGAATAATGATACCCGTTAACAATTCACTTCCCTTTTTATTGAGGTGCCCATAGTCAAACAGGAGGTTCTCGTTCAACAACTGGTAGAATCGAGGATCTTGGTAGGTCAAGATTCTGTTTGACAACGGAATATACGGCCAGACACAAGAAAGCATTTCAGCTTCTGTTTCGTTGAGTGTGGTCGGAATATAAAAGTAAATGGTTCTTTGACAATTTGTGTGGTCAGAGTGCACACTACTAGACATTTTTAACAAAGGGGCGTAAAAGACATACCTTAGTGGTCGACCAAAACCTATTAATGTATGCTCACGCGCCTTCTGGCCAAAATTAGCGAATACTTGCCCAACCACGGCAAGAGCTGTGTAAAAAACGTGTTAATCCTCTCGCTGTGCCTACTTATCCAGGAAACGGTAAACTTGAATAAGCTAAAAGGAACAGTCGGTGCCATTCTCGGTCAGAGCAGTACGCAGGCCAGTTCCAATTACAAGCGACTGATACGAGTATTCGACCGGCATTCAGACAGCTCTCTTTGGCTAGACTTGCTGGTGTTCGCTTTCACCTTCCTAGGCCTGCGGGGCGACTACCTGATCCTGGATGGGACCAGCTGGCGGAGCGGCAAGGTTACGTTCCACTTCCTGACGCTTTGCGTGGTCTACCGGAACGTAGCCATTGCGATCTTCTGGCGGAATCTCCAGAAGATCGGCCATAGTAATACCCAAGAGCGGATAGGGTTGGTCAAGGGAGCTCTGCGTCGGTTCGATTTATCGTACAGTGTGCTGATAGCTGATGGCGAATACATTGGTCACAAGTGGTTCAGGTATCTTATTGACAATGATATAGATTTTGTAATTAGGCTCAAAAGAGGAACTTACAAGGAGGCCATAGACCATTCCAAGGGCAGCAACTACGAGCAGTTGTGCGCCAAGGTAAAGCGTAGTAAAGTGGCGGGCAGAGTGCTCGGAAAACCTTTTGTTCTGGAAGGAATGTCGCTGAACTTCGTGGTACTCAAAAACCGCAGGCAGGACGCCGAAGATCCCCTGGTTTGCCTGGTGACCAGCCTTCGGGAACCCGCTCGGTTGGTAGCCGAAAAATACCGCATACGCTGGAAGATAGAGGCCTTGAGGTCCGCCGCCGCGGTTCAAGCATATGAAAACCAATGGCTTTTCGCCGGAGGCCATGAACCTGGGTACCCAACCTCGCTGCCAGCTGCTAATGGCCATCGTGGTGTTTTCTTACGTGCTCTCTATCAAGGAAGGGCTGAAAACGTACAGGAAAGTGCGGGTGAAACTGTACTTGGACGGGTCACAGGAAATGGCAGAATCCCTATTCAGGCACGGCATCAATAGTTTGATGCGGTTTTGTGAAAACCTTCAAACCTTTTGCCGCCATGTATTTGGAAAAATGGGCAACCATAAAATCCCAGTACCAATCCTAATTCTTGAAAATGTCTAGTAGTGTGCTCAGAGTGCTTGTGCCAGTACGCGCAGCCTGAGATGCTCGAAGTTGGGCAACCCGTAGCTGATACGCTTAACATAGCGGATGACGTTGTTGAGGCCCTCTGTGGCCGCGTTGGTCAGCGCCTGGTGGGCGAAGTTGGCAATCGGCATGAGCCAGTTGGAAAGCGTGTGGATGAAGTCGATCAGGCCACGTTGCCTGAAGGCTTTTGCCTTGACGATCCACCCGGTCAGCGACTGCTCGAGCTGGTCGGGGTTGTCCGCCGAGGCGAAGCGCAAGTGGAACTCATCGCGCAAATTTACCAGCTCGCCCAGCGGGGGGCTGTGGGCGAAAGCCGCCTGTAGCCTGACCTGCTGGGCGGGCGTGGGCCGAGCCTTGAATAGGTCCCACCGCATCGGCGGTCCGATTGATGCTCTTGAAAGCCTCAAGTTCAGGCTGCTCACGGCGCAGCTTGCGGCGGAAAACATCGAGCACTTTATTGAGGGCCTTCACTACGTCAAAGCGGTCGACGACGTGGATGGCCTGCGGGAAGAAGTGCTTGCTGATGGTGCTGTAGGTCGTCCACATATCGAAGCTGACCGACTCGATCTGGGCGCAAAACTCAGGGCCAAGTCTCTCAAAGTGAGCGGTCAGGATCTTCTTCGTGCGGCTGGGTAGCACGTCCAGGGCGATGTTCCTGTCCAAGTCGACCAGCACGCAGCAGTAGCTGCCCTTGCCCTTACGATGGGCAATCTCATCAATGCCTATCCGCCGCACGGAGGCGTAGCGGGCGGGCAAGTCCAGGCGGGCCCGTACCTGTCGGTAGTAAATGCGCTCGACGGTCTTGGCGTTCACATCGAGCAGCGCGCCAACCTCGGTGAAGGGCTGCTTGGCGCAACAGTCGAATATCCATCGCCGGGCGACCCCGTTTGCCTGGCGGTGGGTGTGGCTCTTGCCCGGCTCTGCGAAGGCCAGCCGCTCGGTTAAGTGGCGATCGCAGTCGGGGCAAAAGAACTGCCTCACTCGCAGCGCTGGGCCGCAGGCAGTGCGGACAAGCCTGCTGTGGGGTGCTGACGTGGCAGCGAAGCGTGATGCGCTTAGGCGACAGTTCGACATCGTCAACCACCAAATCGGGCAGCGAAAGAAGCGATTGGTAGAAGTTTGTTTCTTGCATATTTGAACTTAACCACAAAAATTGTCAAAATACCAAGTAAATTTCGTTATTATTCTGGTGCGCGGTACTAATCAAATTCTTCAGCTTATCGAGATAATAATCATTAGGTTTACCCGTACCTAGTACTATCTTGTAATTACTTTTCAGATCCTCAGATTGTTTATGAAGGTTCGTATTTTGTGAGGGATTGTGGGCTAGTTGAAAAATCGGGTCTGTGACTCCACCCCATTCATTGAACCTGTCTTCTAGCTTTACTTTTGCATATTTACCCGGAATAAGATCAGTTAGTGAGGAGGATAATCTGGTTAGATTCTCAATTATATTCTTAGGGTATTCTCCCGAACTCTCCTCACTAACTGACATACTTTTAAAATAGCTTTCCAAGTATTAATAGTCTGAGCAGTTTTCGGGCATTGATTTGGTAAAGATCAAAAAGGGTCGTAAGGTTGAAATCCGCATTTCACCCCCTACGACCCATGAGCATCGAAAAGACACTCGGGCCAATATTGGCCAAACTTTCTGACGTTGGCAAGCCCCAGCGCAAATTCATGGCCGAACT
>Ga0209491_10003488_pt1 | contig 25883 bp, 13 predicted proteins | sample BON02_FD_187213 | JGI IMG/M metagenome (GOLD analysis project Ga0209491, IMG submission 187213) | Freshwater microbial communities from Lake Bonney liftoff mats and glacier meltwater in Antarctica - BON-02 (SPAdes) (version 2) | ecosystem: Environmental > Aquatic > Freshwater > Ice > Glacier...
TTATAATATTAAAAAACTATTTGATACTTATATGACACTCGGTAATAGACCTGAACGTTATAGAAGAGGTATTAATATAGATTAATAAAAGAACTTAACCGTTATTATATAGTATATATTTTAATGTAACATTAAAATATAGTTTGAAATTAATTATTTAATTAAATAATTAAAAATAAATATCTACTTTAAATATAATAACCGTCAAATAAGTTCAAGGCTTTAAAAAGCTCTTTTAGGTTTATCATTTAATAAACACACCCGTTTATTTAAGGATAAGCCTAATATGATATTTAATACATTTATTAATAAAAAAGACTCAGACTCAAATTTTGGTGACTATTATTTTGCTCACTATTATTTTAATACTATATCAAATATTGATTGTGTTAACTATATTTTAAAACCTGAAAATTATGAAGACTTATTAGAACTATTTAGTAATTTTAAAAATGTGAATACTGTAGAAATGTCTAAAAATAATATAATTTTAAGTGATATGTTGCCATTTTTCATAAGTTTATTTGAGGATCATCCTACTATAAAGAATTTTATATTTTGTAGGAATAGATTGCTTCCAGAAAATCCTCTAGAGAATGATTATAAAAACTTAGAAGCATGTTTAGAATTAATGAAAAAATGTAATTTAAAACTGTTGAATTTATCGGGAAATTTAGAGGAAAATAATCAATCTGATATTCTTGATATACTGACACGTGTCTTTAAAAATTCTGAACTGGAAAGTTTACTTTTAGATTCAACTAATATTATTGAAGAAAACAACTTTTTTAAAGTGCTAGAAGAATTTGGAGGGGAAAACTCATCAATAAGACATTTATACTTTGAAAATAATAATATTGTTTTATCAAATATGTGTGAGTTTTATTGTAAACTATTTGATTTATTGAATGCAACTCTATCTGCCCCTACAGTTATACCTCAACGCAGACTTACTTGTATACCTTTTAATTTATCTTCTTTAAATTTTGGCAATCCTGATAATTATGTAGAAGATGAAAATGAATATGACACTGAATATGACAATGGATATAACTATCGAATTTGTGATGAACTGTTTTGGGCAATACATAGAACATTTCAAGATAATGTTGCATTAACAGAATTTACATCAATGGATCCTTCTGTAGATGCGTTTGTCAAACCTTATTTAGAAAGGAATTTAAAAATGTTTTGGATATGGCAAAATACACATGCTTTTTCTAATGACTTTTTTAAAGTGTTGATCACATTTCTGCTTGCGAATAAAAGTTTTGGTGATAATAAACAACCACAACTTCCTATTCATATTTGTTTTAAAATTTTTGGATTTTTCCAAAATAAAATGTTTCTATAAGAATAACAATAGAAAACTATTAGAAAACTATTAAAAAACTATTAAAAAACTATTAAAAAACTATTAAAAAACTATTAAAAAACTATTACAAAACATAATATAAAAATTGATTTTTTTTATAATGGGCTTATTCTTAAATAAATGAGATTGGTTTATATATTATAACTATAGTTTATTTATTTAATAATATAATGTATATTTTAATTTGCACTAAAAAATAAATTTACATCTTTTTTAATTTAAACATAATATCCTATTAAATATTAAGTCAGATTACTGTGTGTCTATCTTCCATTGATATATATACCATTGAAAAGTTTAATCGACACACACTAGTTATATTAATGCTTATAAAACTTATATGCTTTCAACACTAAGGTATAAAACCGTAATGAAATTGATAAAGTAATTAGTATATAGTGTATAGTGCATAGTGCGTTGATATAGCAGTAATTTAAATATTATGTAATTTAACAGAAAGACTACCACATATACAAGTCAATAATAAAAAAACTTAAGCGTCAAATAAATTCAAGTCTTTTAAAAGCTCTTTTGGATTTATCAATTTATAAACAGGCTCATTTATTTAAGGATAAGCCTAATAATTAATATTATACTATAAATGTATTAATTAATTCAATAACATTACTATAATTCACTAACATTACTATTAATTAAATACTAAAGTTAATAAAAAATAATAAACTATAAATTAATTTTATAAATCAAAGTATTTATAAAAATGACTAATAATGATAATAATGATAATATGACAAATCCTTTTTCTGATGGATATAAAAAATTAAATAGTGAAATAGAAAATTTAACAAATATTAATATTACAACAGAACAAGCAAAAAATTTTTTATATCCTTATTTAGAAAAAATTATTATTTTAAGTTATGAAGAAAAGTTTCATATTTTTAAAGAATGGAAATATGGTGTTCCTTTAGAATTAACTATTAAAAATCATAGTAATAATAGACAATTAAATATGCTTGTTCCTTGGGAAGAAAGTTTTTGTATGTCTTTCTTACTCTTTATTTATCATTAAATTTTATATATAAATTATAAAAGTAATAAAATAAAATTAACATTAAACTAAAAATAAAATCAATTTATATACATTTTTAATTTTTTTTACATTTCAAAAGATATATCTGGATAACCATCACTAGTTAATGGTGGGTTTTGAACTATAATATTAGGAGCAAAAATATTAGCAACACCATCAAAATCTTTTTGTAAGAAAATAGGTTGTTTATTGTCTTGTGAAAATTTACCACTTAATCCTGTTCCATAAGATGTCACGCCATCAACTGTTTTAGGATTAATACCAGTATTATAATTACTAGTATTATCATATGCATTAGGATTATGTATAGGTTCCTTTTTAAATGTTCCTAATTGTTCTTCTAAAACAGTATAACCTAATTCAGTATGAATACCGCCCAATGTATCAGTTAATCCTTTACCTAATGTATCTAGAGTAGCATAATCACCAATAGTATTATAATTATTTGCTCTTACATAAGCATTATTAGTATTAGAATTATTAGTATTAGAATTAGCATCATTTGAAAAAAGTGTGCTATTGGATTGTATAATATCATTTTGTGGTAATTTAAAATTAATAGTTCCGTTTGTATTTACTAAAGAATCATCATTGCCATCTAATAATCCTCTAGCCATTTCATATTGTGCTTTTTCTTCTGGAGTTATAAATAAACTACTATTCATAAAATTATTTTTTAAAGGTGGTTGATATTGTGTTGTTTCTGATATATTATTATTTTCAACATTATAAAATAAATCTTTTATAGTTTTAGTTTTAGTTTTAGTTTTAGTTTTATTATTAGATTTAGTGCTAGATAATCTATTTTCAATACTATCTTTTCTTTGTTTCCAAAAATCATTCATTAATATAATAGATACTAGAATAAATATTAAAGCAATTAATATATAAATATTATTATTATATGTATTGTAAATCCAATTGTATGTATTTGTCATTTTAATAATATTTTATACTAATATTAGGATTATCCTTAAATAAACTATCGTGTTTATAAATTGATAAAACAAAAGAGCTTTTTAAAGCCTTGAATTTAGTTGACGGTTATTATATTTAAAGTAGATATTTATTTTTAATTATTTAATTAAATTAAATAATTAATTTCAAACTATATTTTAATATTACATTAAAATATAGTTTGAAATTAATTATTTAATTTAATTAAACACGATAGTTTATTTAAGGATATGCCTAATTAAAGATGATGTTCTAAATTCATCTATGTTATAAAATTTAAATATTTCTTCAATAATATTAAATTCTAAGTATATAAACTTAATATATCCATCTAAAAAATAAAATAGATAAAAATACAATAGAAAATAAATAAGGAATACAAAATAGAATAAGAGTTGAATATGTTAATAACTTTTTAAAAGAAAATAAAGCCTTAAATACTAGATATGAAAAACATATTTCAAACTTTGAAAGTTTAGTATATCTATGTTGTTTAAAATTAGTGTTGCAAATTATTATTCGAGAGTTTTATAAATTTTAAATTATAATTATATTTATCTATAGATAATTAATTATTAATATTAATATTAATATTAATATTATTAAAGTTAAACTATAATAATATTAATATTAATAATTAATAGATATTAAAATAAAAAATATATCATATTAAAATAAAAAGATTACATAACAATAAACTAATTTTAAAAAAATAATTTAACCTTTAAAATGGAAAATATTAAACCTGGTAGTATATTAATTAATACAAATACGAATAAGTTATATGGTTTATTAGTCTCTATTTTACCAAACAATCAAATAATTGTATTTAGATTAGACAAAAACACACATCCAATATTTAGTAAATTTAACATTCACCCTTATATTAAAAAAGTAGGAATAATAAATGAATTTCAACATAGTAGTCTTAAAAGTGCACTTTTAAAATATTATAGAACTTATAATTTAACACCATCTGAAAAAAAAATGTTAAAAGAATTAATGGAATTTGCATTTCCATTAGGCATTCCAGAGTATAAACCAGAAGTTGAATTACCAGAAAGAGATATTGAAATGATGGATTTACATAGTAAATTAGTGTCAGGTAATCGTATTATGATTAATACACCTCCAACATCGTCTTATAAACATCTTAATAATAAAAAAGTTGATATTATAGAAAAAAATGATAAAGGTATTTGGGTAAATTTACCTACAAATGAAATAAACATATCATCTTTAGGTAATACTTTAAGTTTCTTATTTTATAAAAATCGCGAAGTGCCTACCTTTGGAGGTATAAGTAGAATTACACCTATACTAATTGATAATAATACTAATACTAATACTGATACTAATACTAATAATAATAATACCACTAATACTAATAATAATGATAATAATGATAATAATACTTCTTTAGAAAATAATGAAAATTATAATGTTGTTCTAGATACTTTTAAAAAATTAAAAGAAAATAATGAATTAACAACAATGTTGGAATACAATGGAGAAAAAATAAGATTAATACCATCTTTAAATAAAGTTATTTTTCCAGATGTTTATGAACATATGATGTATAATCCTATGCAAGATACATTAACTATTGAAAAAAAAAATGTTTCCAAAGCATTAGCAAATAAATTAGGTGATAAATTAATTATTAGTGGTAAAGATGAAGGTGGTAATTTAATTGGTTTTGGTATGGATAATGAATATGATTTTAAAGCATCACAATTAAAGCATCCAAATTCATCTAATAAAAACTATGGTTATGTAGGTAAAATAGATATTGACAACCACGGTGAATTAATCTTTGAAGGTGGAGGTGGAGGTAAAAGTAAAAATACTTACTCTAATGAAGATATAGCAAGTAATATAGAAGATATGGATAATTATGAGATGATTATGGGTAAATATGGTGATTTAAGTAATGTATTAGATACACAAAACGATAATCAATTTAAAAATGAAGAATTTGATGCTATTTTTAATGATGAAGATGATTATGAAAATGACACTAATAATAGTCTTACAATAATAAATGAACCTATTGATGAACCAACAAGAGAAATAAGAGAACGAAGAAGTAGATTATTATCTACAACATCACAAACAACAAACAATACGGATAGCGAGTATGATGTAGATGAGTTTGAAGACATTATTGATGAAGATGATATTATTATTGAAGGAACTTATGAAAAAGTAAAAAAAGTAGAATTAGATGAAAAAAATATAGTTATTCCCGAAAGACTTCAACGCGGTAATATATTAAAATACAAAATAGAAGAATTGCCTATTTATCAAAGAAACAATCAATTAAAAATAGCTAGTATAAAAAAATATATAAATATAGTTAGTCTCTTAAAAAATAATATAAGTACTAATGTAGATACTACAACAGGTGAAAAAGTCAAAGATAATAGATATATTAATTTTAAAACTCCTGACTATAAACCATTATTATCTAAATATGTAAAAGGTGATTATACTAATAAATATTTAATACCTTTAGTATTAAATCGTAAGAAGATATATTTAAATAAAGATAAAAAAATAGATAAAGATAATTATGATAACAAATCAACTGACGTTATTGAAAATTTTTATGAAAATTTAACTGATTTAATAAGTATGCAAGATAAAAAAAATATTTTATTAAATAATGACGTTCATAATAAAAAGTTAATAAATGAATTAAATCCTACATCTATAAATGAAAATGATAGTGTTGGATTAGTATTTAGATTAGGTCAAGATTTAGAAAAAAATGATTTTAAAAGATTATACCAAGATACAGTTACTATTAAATATTGTGATAAACCTATGAAATGCGAAAGTTATGGATTACAAACAACAAATTTTGATTATCAAATTAATCTTGGTCCAATGGGAAATTTTATATCATCTTCACGTGATGATAATGATGATAATAATGGTAATAACGGCAACGATGAGAATGATGATAATACTAATTCTCTTTTAGAAGATAATAATCAAAACCAAAACAGTAGTGATTACGGAATGAATAATTACAATAAAAGTGATGACCAAACTATAATAAAATCAAATATATTAAAAACTGAACCTAAATTTAAAGTGTATTATGAAGGTGATACAATTAGAATAATAGGATATGTTAGACCACCATTAAGTTATTTTAATAGTATGGTAGTAGGAGTACAAGCGAATAGTCTATTAAATAATTTATATAAAATAGAAAAAAATAAAAATAATGTGATTACAGTAGAACTAGAAGATATTAATTCAGAAGTTTTAAATGAAGATGAAGATGAAGATGAAGATGATAAAACTAATAAAAGTAAATTTAACATCACCCAACATCATGATAAATTTATTATCTATTTATTTAAGCAAAAACAATTCAATAATACACATTTAGAAGAACAAGTAGAAAAAATTATTCCAAATATAAATGATATTATTAATCTTTATTTAAATAAAATGGAACATTGTTCTATTGATTCAATTTATTCTATTCTAGAAAAATTTGATTATGATTGTAATGAACTTACAATAGATATGTATGATAAATTAATAAAAAAACATCAAAAAGTGGTTGAATTTTATACAAAATTAGACATTAAATTAAAAACTAAATTTGATGTGTATAAGAAAAAAGTTGTGAAAGAGAAAAAAGAAAAAGAAGAAAATGATAAAAAATATAAAAATCGTATTATAAGTGATATAAATGATAAAAAAAATGATGAGTTTAAGTATATTACAAATGATATTATGGATGATTTAAGCACTTATTATTTTAATTCTTATGATAATAAAAATATAGATGTTGATAATGATGAAATGAGATTAAACTGGTTTAAGACAAATTTTGATAATGGAAAATTTTTATTAAATACAATTTTAATAAATTATTTAAAAATGTATCAAGAAACCCATAATGTTGAAAATTTAGAAAATGAATTAGCATTAATAAAAGAAAAACATACTATGATAATGACAAATGCTTCTATAAATCAACCCAATCAACCTAATAAACATCATCAACCTAATCTTAACCAACCAGGATTTAAAAAAACACAACCATCAATTATACAATACCCTAATAAAGAAAGATTGGATAAAGATAATGATAAAGATGCTGTAGATAGTGATGGTAATGTTATATTAGTAGGTGATTATGCTTTATTAAAAGAAGACAATACACGTAAATTGTATAAAAGAACATTAATAGGAAACAATGAAATGTGGATTATAGAAGATTTATCTACTCTTTATAAATTAATTCAAAATAAAAGAAATAATTGTATTCAAAATCCAGAATTAAATTTACAAGATGAGAGTTTATATGATTTAGATTTAGATAGTTTAAAATGTATTGAAAAAGATTATATCGAAGAAGATATAAATAATATGAATGAAGAACAAATTAAAGTAGAATTACAAATTAACGACTTACAAAAAGAATTAGATTATGTTAAAAATATACCTATTATTATTTCTAATGTAAATAAAGAAATGGTTAATTTACGATTAAATCTTATTAATAAAGTAAATACTCAAAAACTATCAATAAAAAATAAAGAAGAACAACTTAAATTAGAAGAAGATAAAATTAAAGAAACTCTAGAAACAACTAAACCTTGTATTCATTTTAAATTAACAGATAAATTTATACAAATAGAGTCAAATTATGATAAATATATTGCTGGTAATGTAATTTTAGAACACTTTGAAAATACATACTATAATTATAATAATTCTAGTGATACTAATACAAATAATAATACAAATAATAATACAAATAATAATACAAATAATAATACAAATAATAATACAAATGTAGATTATACTAACTATAATACAAAAGATAATAATAAAAATTGGACGTATTGTAATATATGCGACCAACACTTATTATGTAATCATCATAAATTAGCAATCAGTTATTTAAATAATAAATCTAAAAATGAAATAGGTAATCAATATGAAATAGGTAATCAAAATGAATTAAGAAATCAATATGAGAATAATGAATTAATGGAAACCTACAATAAAATAGATTTTGATAGAATTGCTAATATTTATGGAACTGAAAGTGATGGTGCTTTTATTTGTAATGTATGTGGTGTTGAAATTAAAACAACTGATGTTGAAGATTTTGAAGATTTTAATAAAGGTGAAGATGGAGGTGTAATAAAAACAAGAGAACTTACAGAAGCAATACCTATTATAAAAAAACAAAAAGAATATATTGAAAAGATGATAACTAATTTAACAATTGGTAATGAGCCTGAAAAAGAAATCATGAAAAAACGTATTCATATTTTCACAACAATGAAAGAATTATCTCATATTGAACATCTTAATAATTCATTTAGTATTGATGATGAGGTAGAAATTCTCAATTTCTTAAAATCTTTTACATTTGAAACAAAAGATAGATTTTATGAAGTATATAAAAAATCTAAACCTGCATTATTAAAACGCCCAGAATTATTAAGTAAATTAATTAATAATCAAGAACTTAATTATATGATTGCTGATATAGGTGCCCGATTTTTAATAATTTTACAAACAAGTAAAATTAATTATAGATTGCCATTAGATTATAATAGTATAGGATATCCATTAATTAATGATGATAATGAAAAAGATGGTGTTGAATTTATAATGTATATTTTGTCAAAAATGATAGAGGTTCCTGAATATGCGTCATTGGATGATAAAAATACAACTATTACTGAATTAAAATTAATAGAAAGAATAAAAAAACAAGTTGAAAATGACAATTTAGTAAAAAATAAATTAATAACATCATTAAATGATAAATCTAATAAAATAAATACTATCAATGAGTTTGAAAACTATTATACTAATAGTTGGAGAGAATTTAAGCCTCGTTTAGAATACAATGATATAACCTGGCATCCTGTTAAATTATTAAATAGTGCTAATTTAAAAGAAGTATCTTATGATAATATTGATAAAATGATTAATGTAGGTAATGAAAATAAAATTTATTATGCTCTTAATGTAATTAATAAAATTAATACTGTTATTGATAATTCAACAAAATCAAATTATTCTATGTTATTAAATAATTGTTGTCCTGAAGAATATAAGAATGATACTAAATTTGATTATATGAATTACTTTAATAAAAAAAATAGTGAAATACCTAAAACCATTAATTTATTCAGTGAAGTAACAACTATTTTAAGTAAAATAAAATCTATTTTAACTATTGTAAAAATAAATATAGTATTTGAGCCTTTATATAAACCATCACAGGCACTTATTAAAATTAATTATGAAACAATTGTAAATGATGATGTTAAAGAGATGTATAAAAAATATATTGAAAAAGGTATATATAAAGGTAAAGAACATATTTATGATAAATATGGGCGTTGTATTTTATCCAATGTTAAAAAAGTTGATATTGAAAAAGAAACTTATAATATACATTCAGATTATAATAGAATAAAAGAAGCAATTTACTATGGCAATACATTTAAATTTAGAGATATGGAAAATAAATTAGAAAATGAAACTTGTATTCATTATAACTATGAAAATGGTTTAATAGATAATTTTAATAATGCTAACTTAACAAATGTAATGGAACAATCTAGTGATGCCCAACAACAACAATCTTTATTTAGTAAATGTTCTCTAGATATAAATTTAGAGTTAGATAAAAATGTAGAATACCAAAAACTAGAAAAAAATAAGATTAAAGACATTATTAAAAAAATGCCTAAATTATCTATATTAGATTACTTAAAAGATTTTTTTAATAAAATTGAAGAAAACGAAGATGATATATTTACGATAGACCACGAACAACAAACACAACATAAGAAACAAAAATCAAAACAATCTATGTTTGATGTATATAAACAAATTACAAATTTAACAAATAGTATTGATAATGAAATTGATGACATAGTAAAGAAAATAACATCAACTGAAAAAAATTATAGAAAATATAAAACAATTTTAACAAATTTAGGTGATTTTAAACAATTATATGAAGATTATAAATTGAACCATAGTGATAATAATAATAATGATAATAATGATAATACTGATAATGATAATACTGATGATAAAAATTATAATAGTAATTTATTTAGAAATAGAAAAAAGGAAGAATATTTACAATTTAGTATTAAATTCTTAAACGATGTTATGAACCAAATAAAATATGGTAAATTATCAAATCCAATACATAAAGATAAAATACGTTTAGAATATCGTTCTTTTATAAATTATGGTGAAAAAGAAACATTATTTTCTTTATTAAGTGAAACAACGAGAGAATTATATAATTTTGTAAAAGATATTAAAAGTAAAGAAAAATATAAACTTCTTTTTCCAGAGTTTATAAGCACACTTTTACATTATATTAATGTAATCTCATTATCTAATTTATATACTATATTAAATAAAAATAATATTGGTAAAAAAGAAAGTGAAATAATAGATTATGAATTTAAACTAGATGAAGAACCAAATCGTGATATGCTAGAATTAAATAAAGAATTAAATTTAGGATTAGAAGATGAACTATTATATGATATTGAAGAAGATACTAATGTAAATTTTATAAAAAATTTTGAAATTAAAAAAAGTAATAATATTAAAATTGTAAATGAATTTATACTTTCTTATCTAGATTATATTCATAGTAATCAAACATTATATGATAGATTAACTGATGATAATATAAAAAAAGAAATAACACAATATAATCAAAAAAAGATTGAAAGAACGTTAAATACATTTAAAAAATTAAGTGAAGAAGGTAATGAATATAAAAGAGCAATGTTAATGGCACAAATGAAAATAACTAAAACAATTGATTATAAAAATTTATCAACAATTGTTGACGAAATGACAGAACAAGACCAAAATGAAGAAGCGTTATTAGACACAAATGATAGTTATGAAGTTGATAATGAATATGAACTTGGTGATATTAATAAACCTGAGTATATAGATACGATAGATACAACAAGAGATGAATTAGAACAATATGGTGTTTTCTCATCCGAAGATGATATAGGAGACCAAGATTATTATCATATTGCTGTTGATGAATAAAAAAAATGTTTAGGGTGCACAAGGTGCTTTGTTGATTTTATATATTTATTATGCTTTTATTTTATGGTATTTGTTTTTGGTGTTTTTATTATTCTATATTTTAATTCATTGAGTTCTGTTAATTGATGATTGGTTAGTAAATGTTATTTGGTAGAACCCAAATAGGCATTATCAACGTACATACAACTCAGTTGAACTTGAAATACAAGAACAATGATGTTATCAGTTGAGATAATCTCAACCTACTAAAACTCACATATGTTAATAGTGAGTTGGAGCAGAAAGAATATATCAAAGATAACAAACACCTATACATAAGTATAAAAATATATTTATCAACTTTTACATATAAAAAAATTAAAAAATCAATTTTTGACAGTTTTATGAAATTTTCTATTTTTATTAAAACAATTCAAATAGATAAAAATACAATAGAAGATAAACAAGGACTACAAAATAGAATGTGAGTTGAACATGTTAATAACTTTTTAAAACAAAATAATGCCTTAAATACTAGATATGAAAAACATATTTCAAATTTTGAAAGTTTAGTATATCTATGTTATTTAAAATTAGTATTGCAAATTATTATTCGAGAGTTTTATAAATTTTAAATTATAATTATATATATAAAAACTATTTTTAAAAATTTTTTTTAAATAATATTTAGTCATAGTATTAATTATTAGATTACAATAAATTTTAAAATAATATAGTATTAAATAATAATATAAATATAATTTTATTTTTGAAATAAAATTTAAAATACATTATAGTTAATTAGAAATACACTATTAAAAAATAAACTACGATTATTTATTTGAGGATAAGCCAATTATATTAAAATAGTAATAAAAATGAATACACTATACACATATATAATAATATTAGTAATATTATTATTACTATTATTAAATACATTTAGATATAAAAAAGAACCATTTATAAATTCAACAACAAGCTCAAATGATGAATTATACAATTCGCAATCAAATAATGATACAAAACCAATAGAAATAAAAAAACAAATTGCTTTACCAGCAAATCAATTAAATAGTAATGAATTAGAAGAAATAGATAGTAATATATTAAGACACAATCGCACATTAAAAAAGTTTTCTATGACTGATGAATTAGATATGTATCAAATGTATAATGTTTTAAAACAACAAAAAGAACAAACTTATAAATTTAATTTTAATACAACAACTAAAGATACTATAAAATCTAGAGTAAAAAAGAGTGAAACATTAATAAATAAAAATTCAGGTGAAATAAATAAAGTAGATTTAGACTTATTAACTAGATTAAAATTAGAAATAATAACAGCATTTAATATTTTAATTATTAATTTAAATTATTATGTTGAATACCATCCTTACCATTTTTTTAAGATAATAAATTCAAATTTAATATCTTCTGAAATAAAAGATGTAACCAGAACAAATTATATATTTACATTAACATTAGCAAGAGAATATAAATATCAACATTTTATTGTTTATTATGATATTGAATTAATAAAGACTAATACTAATAATAATACTAATAATAATACTAATAATAATACTAATACGAATACTAATTATAAATTAGTATTTAATAAAATCGAATTAAGAGGTGTTCCAGTACCAAAAACAGTAGAATTTCATGCAAATAGTAAAGTAGATTTAGTTACTCTAGAGAATACTAATAATAATTTAGAGAAAGAAGAATTAAATGAACTAAATAACTATAAAGAAAACAATTATTATTATAAAAACCAGATTAGTGATAATGCTGATTTTGATGTATTACCTAATGATGAAAATAGTAAATTATTTCAAAGACAAAATATAAAGTTTATTAATATTTATGAACAAACAGATATGGATCCAACATTATTAGATGAAAGTAGTGTATCAACAAAAATAGATGAAAAAATGATGAGTATAGCAAAAGACCAACAGTATAAAAATCATACATGTTTTGGTTTAGTAGATGGTGTTAGTAATGAATTACCACACTATAACACTCCACTATTTTGTAACTCATATCATCCAGAGATAAATCAAAAAGGTGTATGGGATGCTCCTTGTCAAATAGATAATGATTGTCCTTTTTATAAAGCCAATAAAAATTATCCAAATAATAAAGGTAAATGTATTAAAGAAACAGGAATGTGTGAAATGCCTATGGGAGTTATTCCAATAGGTTTTACAAATTATGGTAAAGTAGAACCAAAATGTTATAATTGTAGTATATTATCATTAAATAATAAATGTTGTAAAAAACAAAGTGAAGATATAGAAAAAGGAAACGTTTATTATAAATCACCAGATTATATTTTTAATAATGATGAAAAAGAAAGAAAACAATATAAAGAAGAATTAGAAACATTGGGATTAAAAGTAATTCCATCTATTTAATTATAAACATAAGCCTATCTATTGAAATGTAAGTAAATATTTTAATTGTTCTAAATCACTAAGTAATTCATCACGAAGATTAATTAATTCAGTATAATTAGATAAAATAGTATTAATTTTAGTTTTTAAATAAGAAATCATACCATTTAAATGGGTATTAATAGTTTGATTATTATGTATATTACCGGAAACGGAATATCTAGATAAAGATATTTTACCGTAAATACCTTGTGCTACTTCTAAAAATTGGTCCATTAATTTTGCAAATTTTTCTAAATAAGAATCACTTGCGTTATGTGCTCCGTAAGTAGTAGTTTGAAAATGAAATAATTTCATTACAATTTGATGATTTAATAAATTCATACAAATTTCATTTAATTCTTTTTTAATTTGTTTTGTATTATTCATTCTCATATTTTTATTTTTTTTAGTGTTAGAATTGTTATTATTATTATTAGTTAAACTTTCTACTTTTGTAATAGTATTGTTATTATTATTATTCATCATAGATTCATTATTAATGATAGCTTCATTATTAATGATAGCTTCATTATTCATCATAGGTTCATTATTAACCATTTGTTCATTATTAATCATTTGTTCATTATTCATCATTTGTTCATTATTCATTAAATTATTAGTATTGGTTTGTTGATTTAATATAGTTGAATTATTTAATGTAAGTTTTTTATTGCGATTATTATTATTATTATTATTATTATTATAATTATTTTTATTATTATTATTATAATTATTTTTTTTAGTTTTATTATTATTACCATTGATAGAGTTATTACCTTTTTTTTTATTCATAGTATTTATAATATTTCTAGCATTCATATTTATTTCTTCACTATTATTAATATTATTAATATTAATATTATTATTATTTTTATTCATATTAAATTTATAAAGTTTAATAATTAAGTATTTAATTAAAGATATTAATTATTAATATGTTAGATAAATATTTTTTATAAATTAGATAAATATAAAACAAAATAATTAAAATGAATAATTATTTTATTAGTATTGAAAAATTTATTTATAAAAAACATATGTATAATTATCCTATAGAAATACGTGATAGAGTTAAATATGTATTACAAAATGGAAAAAGATTAAGACCTATACTATGTCTTATATTTAGCAATATTGATAATACTATTTCTAATGAAATACATTATAATATAATAAAAAATAATAATGTTAAAACAAATACTGATATTATTTACACATTAGCAGTATGTATTGAATTATTACATGATCTTAGTTTAGTTTTAGATGATTTACCAGAGATGGATAATGATTTAATGCGTAGAGATAATTCTGCTTTTCATATTAAATATGGAATAGAATATACAAACTTTTTTCTTTATTATATGTTTAATAAGATTGGATTATTACTTGATAATTGTATGCCAACACTTATTTATAATGATGAGTATTTAGTTTTATTAATACATTGTTTTAATGATATTAAATATTTATTTCAAAAAAATTTAAATCTATTAATTGATGGTCAATATGATGATCTGGAATTAAAAACTAGTATATCTCTAGAGACTAGTTTATTACAAAAAACATTTGTAAATAAAAATAATGAAAACGATACTAATAATAAAAATAATATTAAAATTAAAAATAATGAAAACAATGAATTATTTCTTCAAGAAAAAGATATTATAATAGAATTAATTTTTAATAATAATAGTAGTACGATTACAACATTAGAAATATTAAATAAGTTTGAAGTTAATATAGATTTAAATTTAAAGAAAACAAGTTCATTATTTACATTATCTATAACTTTAGGATATATATTACAATTATTTGATAATAAAATAAATTACATTAATAAAGAAGAATATGAATTAATTTATAATTATTTAACTTTATTTGGAAATATATTAGGATATATTTTTCAAATTAGTGATGATATATTAGATTATAAAGATGATATTGTAAAAAATAATCCTAATATATGTAGTATTCTAGGCCAAAACACAACATTAAATTTAATTAAAAATGGGTGTAATTGGTTATATATAAATAGTATTTATATAAAACAATTAATGGAAAATAGTGATATTAAAAAAGATTGTATAGAAAATAATAATACGAATGATAAACAAAATAAAAATGATAAAAATGATAAAAATAATAAAAATGATAAAAATAAAGATTATAATTGTAGAGATAATAATAATTATACTAGTTATATCATTAATACTATTTATAAAAATAATAATAAAAATAACAATCAAACTAATAAACAAATAATAAAATTAAGTTTTGATGTTAAAGCAATACACGAAATTATAGAAAAAATAGAAAATAGAGTTTCTAATATAGATTTACATTTATAAGTTTAAACTTCTATTGCCCCTGACCATTCAGCATCAACTAAACCATTCATAATTGCTTTTTTAGTATTCCAGAAACTATCATGTTTTAAATACTCTTTAATTTTAGTTTTAGTCATTTTACTACTACAATTAGTATAATACATACTCACTAATTTAGACATAAATTGATGACAATTATTTTTTTCATCAACTAATTCTTCATAAGTGCCAAACATTCCTGTCCGTAATTGATGAATGAGTAAGTGTGAATGTGCCGTCATATAACGATTTTGTCCTGCGATAGATAATAAACTCCCCGCACTTGCAACACAACCTTCAATAATAGTATTAATAGGAATTCTAGAATTTTTAATTTTATCATAACCAAAAAAACCAGCTAATAAATCTCCACCATTGGTAGTAATATGTAAATAAATAGGTTTTGGTTTAAATGTACCAAGATTAGATTTAGTTTCCAACGTTTTCATTTTATGATTTAAACTATCTATTTCGGTAGCAAGTTTATCAATGGTTTCTTTTGTAACATCTGTTTTAAAATAAATATGATTACGGGTAGTATAAACATCTAAAGTATTATCTTTACCAAATAATTTAGGAAATTTAAATGGTGTTGATGGTTCATCATCATCATCATCATCATCATTAGACGGTGGGTTAAATCCAGGAATTCCTGGAACTATTTTTTTCATTGTTTGATGAATAATAGTTTCTATATGTTTTTCAAGATGTGTATTATTTTTATTGCTGTTTTTTTTTCTGTATTTATTGAGATTTTTGTTAATTAGTCTGTCAGAATAACGGTATGATGGAGAATACATTTTAATATCTATTATTAATAATAAAATTAAAAAAAATAATATATATATTTTATTAATTTATAATATTTATTTTTAAATTATTAAAAATATAAACTTATTAATTTTATAAATAAAAATAATAAATTAATCAAATAAACTATAACTTTTGTATATTTTTAGTGTAATATGAATCAGTTCCTTTACAATCTTGATCTTTAATTTAAATTTTTTTTGTTTTTTATTTAATATGAATCTCATTTTTATACTTTATATAAAGTATATTACTTATTAGGCTTATCCTTAAATAAAAGTGTATTTTTATTTAAGGATAAGCCTAATTAATAATCTGGTTTAACTAAAGCATTATGTAAATCACTATATGAAATACTTTGTTTTCCCAGTCTTTTACTAAAGCAATACCAATTAGTAATAGGTTGTAATAATTTCCATATTTGGTCTAAAGCATAAATCCAATGGTGTCTAGTAGAATCTAATAATGGTATAGTCCAAGTATATAAATCAATAATTATATCATACATAGTTTCATTAATAATATAACCTGATGTTGTTTGTGCTTCTAGAACATTATTTAAAAATGTATGTTCATCATTTGTTTTAAATTTAATTAAATTATAACTTAACATACATATATCAAAATCAATATTTGAGTTAAATAATAAGTCTATTTGTTCTTCAAATTTATCTTTAGAAACTGTAAAAATAAAATCATCTTCTAGAATTAATATATTTTTATATCTTTTATTTTTTGCCATTCTAATAACTTCTAAATGAGATTGAGTACATCCAATAATACCATAATCTGATCTACGAATAGCATTAAATCTTTCATATTTAATATTAAATTTATCTAATTCATTTTCTATTTCTTCTTTTCTATCTGTTCGTGATTCTAAATTTATATAAATAACTTTATCAACATATTTATTTATAAGACTTTCAGTTTTATTAATAGTATAATCTTCTAAACTAAAATTAAAATAATGCTGAGGTAATGTTAAAATACTATTATTATGGTCTGCTTGATAACTATTTATTATCCAATTACACTTTAGTTCTAGCCATAACCATACATTAACTTCCCATGCGATACTATTATTATTTGTATGTTTTATAAAATGAGGTAATTCTTTTAACATTAAAAAATACATATGTTCTAACCCTGATTTATTACCTATAAAAAAACCACCACAAAATCTCCATACTATATGTGATGTTAAAATATTAAAATAGGTTTGTGATTTTTCTTTAGAAAAACAAGTAGGAAATAATAGGAAATTATTATCATTACTTAAATTATTATCAATAGAAAAAGATGATATAGAATAATTATATAATTTTTTTAATATAGTTTCTTTATCAGTTAAAATATGACATATACTAAAATCAATCCATGCAAAATAGTCTGTATTAAAAGGATTACTTATGAGTGTTTTATAAACAAATTCATTTTTTGCATTTTGTAAAATCATATAATTTAATGTATCCTTTTCAATATTACGATTTATTGGTAAAGTTGGATTTAATTCTTTAATTAGTTTATAGGTTTCTAAGTCTTCTAAATTTATAATCGGCATTAATTTAACATTTTCAAATTCATTTTCTAGTTCTTTTCCAATGTTTTCATAAGTAGATGAAACATAAAGACATATAGCAATACCACTTTTAGCAAGAGTTTTAAAATGGCCTATTCTAACTTTGGGTGATTTATCTTTACTACGGTCTTCATTTAAATCAATAAATGCTGTTGAAAAAGTTATAGTTGGATCTGGCATACTTTATAATTTTAGTAAAACTATTTGTATAATTTATTATACTATATTTAACATTTTTAAGTTTAATATTTTTATAAATAAACTACTTAATATATAAATAAAATACTTTAATAAAATTATAAAGAGGAAACTAATAAAATTAATTTAATATGGTAGTATTAGTATGTTGTATTACTTTATTTATTACTTTTATATCAATTTTTTTATTATTGACCTATTATTTTATAAAAAAAAGAACATTATGGAATGAATTATTTAATCTAAATACAGTTATTGAAACAGTTATGGAATTATTTGTTTGTCCAGAACATTTTATAGTATATATACCTGGAATACTATTAGAAAGAGAATGTATTAAGAAAACACACATAAATAATGAAACAGAAATAAAAATTAAAACACTATTAACTAAAATAAATCAATGTATAAACAAACTGGAATTAATTGATTATAATAATAATAATAATAATAGTAATAATTATAATAATAATTATAATAATGATAATATTAAAATTATAAAATGGGTATTACAAGGAACAATGATACATTATAATATTATGTTTAAAGAAACTGCTAGTTTTTATAATAAAGTCTCTGGAAGTTATAATATATTAACTAATAGTGTAATAAATAAAATAGAAAAAGATGATACACTAAACTTAATTACATTAGAAAAATTAATAGTTATAGAAAATAATATAGAACATTGTGATACTATATTAAAGTTATTAGAATTAATAACTATAAATGATTATGAAACACTATTACAAAAAGAAAATAATTATATAATATGTTTAATAAGTAAATTAATAGAAATAATAAGAAAATATAAAATAGAAATGTGTAAAATAATAAATTTTTAAAAAAAGAAATATTTTTTCAGCAAAACAATCAGTTAAATATGGTTTAGTAAATAGTATTTTATATGATTAATAAAAGTGATTTATAGTTTATTTAATTAGTCTTATCCTTAAACAAACGGATGTGTTTATTAAATGATAAACCTAAAAGAGCTTTTTAAAGCCTTGAACTTATTTGACGGTTATTATATTTAAAGTAGATATTTATTTTTAATTATTTAATTAAATAATTAATTTCAAACTATATTTTAATCTAATATTAAAATATATACTATATAATAACTGTTAAGTTCTTTTATTCTTGACTTGCGTCCTAGTATATGTGGTGTTCCTTCTGTCAAATTCATAATATTTAAAATACTAAATTATATTTAATTAGAAATACACTATAAAAAAAACTACAATTATTTATTAGAGGATAAGCCCATTATTTTAATATTTAATTTCTTTTTTTTACACGATTTGTAGTTTTTACACGATTTATGTAATATTATAAATATAAACATAAACATTGTTTTAAAAAATATATTCGTAAGACAATTTTGCATTTAATGGTATGTGATTGTCAACCTCTCGATTGTATAAATGAATCCAAGGTGCATCTTCTGGATATACTACATTTCTGTATATAATTTCATTATAACTAAGAATAATATATTCTCGAAAATCTTTCCATAATGTGAAGTCATCTAAACTAATATAATCACGCCATTTGTATTCTACCATACCATCATGAGTAATTATCCATTTAGGATTAGTATCTATACCAGCATATATATCAATTCCAGGTGAATACCCAATAAATTCTAAATTACAACCACACTTACAAACGTAATTATGATTAGTTACTTTGTTTAAATCATTTAATTCAATCATTTTCTTATTATTATGATCTTCTTATAAATTTATTTCTAAAATAAATAAAATTAATAAAATATAAATCAATTTTTATTAATTTTATTGATTTTATATTGAAAATAAATATAAAATAAAAAATAAATATTAAAAAAAAATAATTAAAAACTATTAATTAATATGAGCTAATAATATAACACCTCTTCATATCACAACTCTTGATCACTTTTCACTTTTTGAAAGATGAAATAACTATTGAATTTAGCCCAAGTCATGAGTGCTTCTTCTTCTTTTATTTGTTTAGCATTTTCTGTTGCAATTTTATTACCATCAGTAGCAAATTTTGAAAGCATATTACCAGGTTCATCTAAAAAACCTCTAAATTCTATTAATTTAAGATTATGTTTTTTTGCTTTTTCTTCTAAATAAGATATGCTTACTAAATTTTCAGTAAAAGGAGTAGCAAATGTTTCAAAGAAAACTTCAATTTTATTTCCAACAGTAATTGTTTTATAATCATCGTCATCATCACTGATTTTTTTAATATAAAATACATTTTTACCATTAACTTCACCTTTAATTTGTCTACGATTACCTATTTTGTTTAATATTTCCATACCGTCTAAAAAAGTGCCAATAAAATAACATTGGTCTAGTAAATTTTCACTAACATTTCTAAGAAAATTATCTAATGATGTTTCATCATTCATCATATAGTGAATAGCATACATACACGTAATTAAATCATAACCATCTAATCCAACACCTTCCATTTTACTTAATTTAGTAGTATTGCCTTTTGCTCTACCATATAAAACATCTAAATAATATTTATTAAGATTGTCAAATACACAATCGCCATTGGCAATATTTTTAGTTCCTGTTCCATTAATAAGAATAACTTTATCAGCAAATCTAGTATATTGAGAATTATTATGTAATAAAGTCTGTTCCATAATACGTGTTGCTGCGCCTTTCTCTGAATTATTAAGATTATGTTCATTAATATCAATACCTAATAAATGATTTACATCATTTTTAATATATTTGTCTAAATCACCAAATTCACCAACTGCTAAATCAATAACATTTGGTTTAGTATAACCTGATAATGCTCTATTAATTAAATAGCGTTTTACAAAATTATTAAATTTATTTAAAGGTCCTGTAGATAAATTAGTTTTATCAAGAGCACTATAATAATCTTTTGTTTTTAGTTCTTTTTCAATAAAAGCACTTTTCTCTTTTATATCACTACTATCATTACCATGTACAATACTACTATCATTATTAATTAACTTATGTTTAGTAATAGGATTATTAATTAACATCCATGCAGCATTTGCAGTAAGATAAGCATTTGGTTTATCTTTATCTGTTCTAATGCGTATTGGCATCCATCTATTATCAATATCCTTATTTAAATTATAAGAACATTCACAAATAACATTATCTGTAATAATACTTCCATCACTACAAATAATATTATCATTAACATCAATTTTAAAATAGGCTTCTCCCATTTGGTTTGTTTCAATCCCTTCATTATTATAAGAACCAATAAAAGGAGTTGTTGATAAAAACTTCATTTCACTTGGTAAATTAGAAAATTTTCTACCAGAATTAATAAGATAGAAATTTAATCTATTATGGTCTTTTCTAGTATTTGGTGTATGATAAATAGCTGTTAATAAATTTACTTTAACATATTTACTTTCACCAAAATAAGAATAGTCTGGTTTATTTGTTTCCATATCTTTAATAATTTTAATTTTAAAATCAATTGTAAGATGGTCTTGTGCTTTCCATTTATAATTATTATTCCATCTTTTACCTTTTGAAACAAATGGATTTACAATATAACTATCCATAGTTGTTTGAAATACTGCTAAATTATTAGGATGAAAAACAAGCCCATCTGTTTTATAAGGAAAAAGATGACCGACATCTAATAAGCCACCATATCTAACATTCATTTTATTAAGTATGTTTTTACAATTTTCATTCATAAGTGATGGTTTTCCTTTAAGCATAGCACGTTCATATCTTTCTGGTGTATCTGATAACATATATTCTTTTTTAAATAATAAGAATGGTAATTTACTATTTAATTGTGTAATATTAGTGCTTTCAGTAAATGCTTTAATACTATTTAATATAGTATCATATCTGCCATTAGTTCCTCCTTTCTTATTAAATAAGAATGGTTTAATTATAACATTTTCTCCCTTGTAAATATAAGAATCGAATATATAAAAATGATTTACTAGTTTATTTTCATAAGAACGACTAATATATTCACCATCTAAAATAGTATTGGCGAGTGATGGTATGATAACACCAAAATATTTAATTTGTGATGTAGTCTCACGGCTTATACCATAGGCTTTACCTTGTTCGTTAAAGAATAATAAATTACGGTCTCCATCTGTTTTATCAGTGACTAAATAATTAATATGTATATTAGTATTTATTCTTGGGTCAGGAATGGCTGAAGGTGGAATATGGTCAGCATTAGTATGTAATAAATCAATAATGAGAGGACCAAAGAAAATATTATATTTTAAATTACTTATAATTTTATATTTCAATTCGGCAAGTTTTTTAGCACCGCCAATTTGATTCATATCTTCATAACCATTACCTTCATTATTATCATCATCTTCATTATCATAAACATTACTTCCTCCTCCACGTTTACATACACCATTCATAACACTATCACCTTTGTCTCCACCATTCATATCATCATTATAGTTTATAATATTAGAATTATCTTCATCATCAATTGTATGGTGACCTGAAACAATTTGTGTTCCTCCAGCCATAATGGTTTCATCATTTATTTTTTCTTCAAAATTAATATCATTGTCTTCATTTAAAGAATACATATCAGATCCACTTCCATCATTTCCTCCTTTTTGTTTTGGTAAAGATGATTTAGTTTCAGTTTTAGTTTTAGTTTTAGAGTTAGTTTTAGTTTTATTCATTTTTTGTTGTGCTTTAAAATTGTGTTCAAGCATTTTCTCATCAATACTATTTTCAACAACTTTTAAAAATTGGTGTTTAACATTTAATAATTCATCATTACTTAAAATATAGAATGAATTGTGAAGACATTGTAAAACAGTTCCAATTTCTTTAAAGAAATTTACAAATTCTGTTTGAACATAATCTTTACGTTCAACAATATTTTTAAATGTAGGATTAGTATTGTGCTTATTTTTAATGTATTCTACTTCAACTTCATAGTGAGGTAATTCATGAAATACATTACTTTCTTTTATCGTTTTAACATAATTCATTGAATTTTTTATTTTAACTAATTCAGTAGGTTTATCTTTTACAGAATTCCACCAATTTATAAAAGTTATTTTACTATCTTTTGGTTTTTCAACATCTCTTTGTTTGTTTTGTTCAATGATTTCTTTGACTGTTAAGAAATGATTATCTAGCAATGTGCTATTTTTTACAATACTAATATCAATTTGAAAATCATTTGTTTTCTTTTTAAATGAGAATATTTTTTTATATCTATATGTTTTAGGTATATCATTAATTTCACGTAAAAGTTCATTAATACGTGATTCATCATTATTAAAATTATGTTCCTCTTTTAAATTTAATTTAAAATTATAATTAGGAATAGCCACACGATTTAAACCTTTAGGTGAAGTTTTGTATTCAAAATTAATATTATTACGTATTAAACTAATGTTTTCATTATTACAATAGTTTTTAATTGCTCCAGAACCGTTTATTAAAATACGTATATTATTGAATTTTTCATTATCACGAGGTAATTGTATAGTTAATCTTTCAGTTGTATTAGAGATATAATTAGGATTATTTTTATAACGTTTAAGTAATGACATAAAATTATCATTATTAATTTTAGGATTATTATTATTGATTACATTATCATAAAATAAACATTCTAATTCATAATCTGATTTACTAATAGAACTATTGATAAGTTCTAATATTTTATCTTTTTCACCATTTTTTTGATTTAATTGTATCATCCTTAATCTGTTTAAGTATATAAATAATAATTGGATTATCCTCTAATAAATAAGTGTAATTTGTTTTTTATATTGTATTTCTAATTAAATATAATGTAGTTTAAATTTTATTTTGAAAATAAAATTTTGTTTATATTATTATTTAATAATATATTATTTCAATTTTTATTTCTAATCTAATAATTGATACGATGATTAAATATAATTTTTATAAAAAATTGAAAAATAAAAATTAATGTATAATTAATATATAAAAATATATAAATAATATATAAATATTGCCCCCATTTTAAATCTTCAAGGGTGTAAACTATTTAATTGTAAACAGTTTTTACTTTTATTTGTATTAAAAATGAATTTATCTAGTGAAGATGTTAAAAATTTATTAAAAATAGCAATAATGTCTGACAATTCTGAAAGTCAATTTCAATTAGGTGAATTTTATAAATATGAAGTTAAAAAACCCGAGATTGCTTTTAATTGGTATATTAAATCTGCAGAAAAACAACACAAATACGCATTATTTGAAGTTGCTGAATGTTATATTTTTGGTTATGGTGTAAAAAAAGATAAGACTAAAGCATTTGAATATTGTAAAAAAGCAGCAGACTTAGGTCATAAATATGGTCAATTTTTATTAGCATCATTTTACAATTATGGTATTCAATGTAAATGCTCTATCAATAAAGTTAAAGCATTAGAATGGTATAAAAAAGCAGCTCACAATGGTTTAGTTGAAGCATATTATAATATTGGTATGATTTATGAAAATCAAAATTTAATTAATAAAGCAATGAAATGGTATATTTTACCAGCAAAAGAGAATCATATGAAGTCGCAAAATAGACTGGGTTTATGTTATAAAAAACTTGCTGATAAAGAAGATTAATTAAACATTACCCTATTACACATTACAGTATAAATTTTTACTTGAATATAATGTATAAGGTTTATTATTATTGGATATAGTATGTGTTTTAATATGTGTGGGTGTGTTTGTGGGTGTGTTTGTGGGTGTGTTTGTGAGTGTGATTGATACATTTTTTTTACTAGATAACTGTTTTTTAGTTAATTTTGATGTATTTAGATTCGTAAATGTTCTTCCCGATTTAATATTTAGTTTTTTAAATGTTTCTGTTAAATTAAAATTATTACCACTTGGCCATCGTAAATCTTGTTTACTAAACCATTTTCCATTATTAAATGTATTTTCTAAAAAAACATCTGATAAATAAAAAGCATTATTTAATATACCATGCCATCCTCTTATAAAATCATTTTTAGTATCTTTAT
>Ga0209491_10003498_pt1 | contig 25838 bp, 25 predicted proteins | sample BON02_FD_187213 | JGI IMG/M metagenome (GOLD analysis project Ga0209491, IMG submission 187213) | Freshwater microbial communities from Lake Bonney liftoff mats and glacier meltwater in Antarctica - BON-02 (SPAdes) (version 2) | ecosystem: Environmental > Aquatic > Freshwater > Ice > Glacier...
GTCTGTTCATTCTGCCGTTTTTCATTCTATCCGCATTGGCTGGCCAATTGGCCGACATGCGCGACAAAGCAGCGATCATCAGGATCGTCAAATTTTGCGAAATTCTGATCATGATTGTCGGCGGCGCCGGCCTTTATCTCGCTTGGCAAGGCGGCGTCATGGCCAGCTTTTCCATCCCCTTAATGTTGGCCGCCTTGTTTGCGATGGGTGTCCATTCGACATTCTTCGGGCCGATCAAATACGCAATCCTGCCGCAGCATTTGCATGAGAACGAGGTTTTGGCTGGTACCGGACTGGTCGAGGCAGGCACCTATATTGCGATCCTGTTCGGCACCATTCTGGCAGGTTGGATCGATGTGGAATGGGCCGCTGTGGGCGTAATTCTAACCGCGATCGTGGGCTATTTCGCTGGGCGCCAAGTGCCCCCTGCACCGCCAATGACTGAGGCAGAACCGTTGGACTGGAACCTATGGCGTTCATCCAAACAATTGATCCGCAAGACAATGGACGATCAACGCGTATTTCTGGCGATCATGGCGATCAGCTTCTTCTGGACGATTGGCGCGGTGCTGTTCATCCAATTTCCGCCATTGGCCAAGAATATCCTGACCGCGAGCAAGGAAGTGGCAAGCTTGTTTCTGGTGATATTCTCGGTCGGAGTCGCGATAGGCTCGATCTCGATCAACCGACTGCTGAAAGGTACCGTCTCGGCCCGCTATTCCCCCATTTCGGTGATCGTAATGGGGCTGTTTGTCGTCGCGTTTTATCTGGTTTGCCGCAGCTGGGACCCGCATCCGGAAAATGGATTGATGGGTGTCCCTGGCTTCGTGGTTCAACCTCTCGCGATCCCGCTATTGCTGAGCCTGCTCGGGATTGCAGTGGCGGGCGGGATGTTCGTGGTGCCGTTATATGCTTTCCTCACTACATTCGTAGACAAGTCTCAGACGGCACGGACCATTGCAGCGAACAATATCGTCAATTCCGGCGCAATGGTGGTGGGTTCTTTGCTCGCTATCGGGCTCAGCATGGCCGGGGTGTCAGTTACCGATCAATTGCTGCTCAGCGCCGCGATGTGCCTAATTTCGGCATGGCTCGGTTACAAATTATTCAAGGCCGAACAAGCGGCATTGCCTGCCTAAAAAACCTCTCAGGCAATGAAAATTGAAATTGCCAACAGACAAGCGATGTATGCAGCCACGAAGCCGCGGACATCTTCTTGGGTAATCGTCCAACCGGTGCGCACCGGGTCCGGTTCGGTGCCCAGCCGGCGGCAACGATGTCAGGAATGGATGGCGGGCTGTTTCATCGGATAGGACTAGTGATCTACGCATTGCGGACCATTAACCGATTACTAACCAAGTTGCGCGGCCAGTTCCGGGCCCGTCACAAGATGGGACATTAAGCTAGTTTCTTGATCACGTTCAAAATTCCGGAAACAACCGTCAGCGTTTTTGTCGGGCCTCTGCCGTCAAGCGCCCGCCATCGACAGAACCAATGACCACTCTGCGGGGCGCACTTCGCTGACAGACAGCCGCATCAACTTGACCAGTTCCATTTCAGCCAACCGGGGCTCGGCCTTGATTTCCTTGAGAGTGATCGGCCCAGGCAATTTGGCTTTGGGAATAATTTTAACCGCAGCCCATTTTCCTTCAGGATCGGTTGGATCCTTGATCCCCTCCACGCTCACTTCTGCAATTCCGACAATCTCCAAGCCAATATTGGAATGATAGAAAAACACCTGATCGCCGACTTTCATCGCAGCGAGGTTGTTCTTTGCCCGGTGGTTGCGGACACCGTCCCAAGTGCCCTCTTTTTCTTCGACCAAATCATCCCAACCATAGGCATTGGGTTCAGACTTCATGAGCCAAAAACGCGGCATTCCTGCACTCCACCAATCAAACTACCGTATACCAAATAACCGCTGATTCCTGATCCGACCACCTCGTCAGACAATATCGCAATTGGGACGGGCGTTGCGGTTTGGCCAGCCTGACGAGGTTTAACCTAATCTTCAGCAACCCCAACTATCAATTATCCAGTGATAGCAGGAGGATGAAGCCGGCAGCGCACAATGACCTGCAAACCGGCTCGACATAGATGGATTTAGAGCCAATCTCGCCACAACTTAAGCAAGGCAACGCCACGCGCGATCTTGTCGCTCTGGGAATATCTGTGGCTGCCATCATCATGTTTGTCGGCACCGGCAGTGCCGTACTACCGCAAATATTCAGGAATTGGATTGGCATAGGCTCAGGCCCGGATGTGATGCTGGTCAATGCCCTGCTTCTAAACATTGCTCTGATAATCTTCGGTTGGCGTCGCTACCGTGAGATCATGTCTGAACTGGAACAGCACCGGGCTGCAGAAGAAGATGCTCTTGTTTTGGCTGATACCGATGTGCTCACCGGTTGCCTAAACCGGCGCAGCATCACACCGGAAACAGACAGGCTGATCGATCGGGCAAATCTGGAAGGCAAGCATACCGCCTTCGTCATGCTGGATCTCGATAATTTCAAACATGTCAATGATTGTAACGGCCATCAAGTTGGGGACATGGTGCTCAAAACAACTGCTGAACGGATGAAAGAAATTTCACCCTCTGACAGTCTGTTGGCACGGTTGGGCGGCGATGAGTTTGCCTGTGTCGTTAGTTTTGCACCGCAATACCGCGACCGGGTCGATCAGTTTGTCGCTCGCTTGATCGAAGCGGTTTCGCAACCAATTCCAACTGGCAAGCAAGAGGTGCGAATCACCATCTCTGCCGGTATTGCGACGACCGCTGACAAAGTTGGGCCCGATGGCGAAGGGCTTGACGCTAGCAATCTGCTCCATTTGTCAGACATTGCGATGTATCACGCGAAAAAGCAGGGCAGGAACCGCTATTACTGGTTCGATAAGGAGATGGAGCACGAACTGCGCATTCGCAACGAATTGGAAGCAGGCATTCGCAAGGGCGTGACCAATGGGGAATTCGTTCCCTATTATGAGCAGCAGATCGATCTGCATTCGGGTGAGCTTGTCGGATTTGAAATGCTGGCGCGCTGGCTTTCGCCGGAATTGGGTATCGTTAAGCCAGACGTCTTTATCCAGGTGGCTGAAGAAATGGGCATAATCAGTGCCCTGTCAGACCAATTGATCGAACAGGCATTGTCCGATGCTGCGCATTGGGATCCAAACCTGACGCTGTCGGTGAACATTTCTCCGATCCAGCTTCGTGATCCATGGTTTTCGCAAAAGATCCTTAAATCTCTGGTTAAACACAACTTCCCGCCGCAGAGACTGGAAATCGAGATCACCGAAACATGCCTGCACGAAAACCTTGGCTTGGTCCGGTCGATGATCACCAGTTTGCGCAATCAGGGCGTTAGCATCAGCCTCGACGATTTCGGTACAGGCTATTCCAGCCTTTCACAGCTCCAGTCACTGCCTTTCGACCGGCTGAAGATTGATCGCAGCTTTGTCGGCGAGCTGGCCCGCAACAATGGCGAATCCGGGTCGAAGATAATCAACGCGATTATCGCGCTAGGTTATGACCTCTCTATCCCGATTACCGCTGAGGGGATTGAAGATGTTGAAACGCTTGAGCGGCTTAAGATGATGGGCCCGCTTAAGGGTCAGGGCTATCATTACGGGCAGCCTGAAACGGCCGCGATAGTGAAAGATCGCCTGTCAAAACTTGATCGCTATATCCCGCGCCCAGATCACGCTGGCACCATCTCGGATGATGACGCCATGCATGCAAAAGAGCCGCCAGTCACGACCCGCAAGAAAGGCTAACGCATCCACGCCTCTGGACGATCAGCCTGCGGGCGCATAGATGCGCGTGATCATGCGTATTCCCTTCATCAAAATGCACGGCCTGGGCAATGATTTTATCATGCTAGATGGGCGTGTGGATCTAGTACCTGCGATCACCCGGCGGACTGCTGCGGCTTTGGCCCATCGCCAGACCGGGATCGGGTGCGACCAATTGATCCTGCTGGAACCATCAACCACTGCCGATTTTGCGATGCGGATATTCAATGCCGATGGCGGCGAAGTGGAAGCATGCGGCAACGCCTCGCGCGCCGCTGCGTTGCTGCACGGTTCCAGGGCATTGGTAGAAACCAGCGGCGGGATGATCACAGTCGAACCGACCGGCAGCGGAGCCCGGATCGACATGGGCGAACCCAATTTCGAATGGGACCGGATCCCATTGGCCTATGCGATGGACACGTTAAACATGCCTGTCGGGTGGGAAGGTTTGGACAGTCCCGCCAGCGTCAATGTGGGCAATCCGCATGTGATTTTCTTCGTCGATGATTGCGACGCCGTTCCGCTCAATCAACTTGGCCCCGAAATCGAAACTGACCCGTTGTTCCCCGATCGGATCAACGTGAATGTCGCGACAATCGAAAACACAGCGGCGATCCGCCTGCGGGTTTGGGAACGCGGCGTTGGCCTGACCCAAGCTTGCGGTACCGGAGCCTGCGCCACCGCGATTACCGCTATGTGCCGGGGACTTACTGGACGGAAAGTCCAGGTCACCCTGCCCGGCGGCTCCCTGACAATCGAATGGAATGAAGCAAACCGTATAATCATGACTGGTCCGGCAGCGGAATCTTTCCGAGGCAGTTTTAACTGGGACGATTACGCGTGAGTTCGGCGGCAAAGTCAGCAGAAGTGATAACGCTGGGATGCCGGCTCAATTTGGCCGAAAGCGAGCGCATTCGAGCAATGCTAGTCGGTGAGAGTGATCTGGTGGTCGTCAATAGCTGCGCGGTCACTTCTGAGGCCGTCCGCCAGACGCGCCAGGCAATCCGTCGCGCCCGCCGTGATCGCCCCACTGCACGCTTGCTGGTAACCGGATGCGCCGCCGATATTGAACGCGATCAGCTGTCAGCCATGCCTGAGGTCGACGGACTAATCGCCAATACGCAGAAGCTGGACGCGCGGGCATGGAATGTGCCGCAGACTGCGCACTTGATCCCGTCGGGCCACACTCGCGCATTTATCGCAGTACAAAACGGCTGTGATCACGCCTGCACCTTCTGCGTCATCCCGCAGGGGCGCGGCCCCAGCCGGTCGCTGACCATCCAACAGGTGCTGACAGAAGTAGCGAGCTACATGGAGTGCGGTGCGCCGGAAATTGTCCTGACAGGGGTGGATGTGACGTCTTGGGGGCATGATCTTCCCGGCACCCCGCCGCTCGGTCAATTGGTGCAGGCGATACTGGATGAATTTCCTGCCCTGCACCGTCTGCGGATGTCGTCGCTCGACGGGATCGAGATTGATCCGCTATTGTTCGAGTTGTTCGCTGCTGAACCCCGAGTTATGCCTCATTTGCATTTGTCACTCCAGCATGGCCACGACCTGATCCTGAAGCGCATGAAGCGCCGACATCTTCGCCGCAATGCGGTCGATCTGGTGGCGCGCCTGCGTGACCGACGTCCCGATCTGGCGATGGGCGCAGACTTGATCGCGGGTTTCCCGACAGAAGATGATGCGATGCACGCGGCCAACCTCTCGATTATCGAGGAACTGAACATCATTCACGGCCATATTTTCCCCTATTCACCCCGGCCAAATACGCCGGCCGCACGGATGCCGCAGGTGGCCAAACCGATCATCAAACAGCGCGCTGCAGAGCTACGCGGAAAAGTCAGCCAGCTGCGTGCAGAGTGGCTCGCCAATCATGTGGGAATTCCGCTGGAAGTGCTAGCAGAGAAGGACGGAACAGGGTATTCACCGGACTTCGCGCGAGTTGCAGTACCTGACGGTGTCGCCGCGGGTACGATCACTACAATCACACCAACCAGCCACGATAAGGGCCTGCTGCTATGAGCGACACGAGCTGGGCCGAACGGGTCTTTGGCGGTTTCCGCAAGACATCCGAGCGCCTGTCGAGCAATTTGTCAGGCGTTGTCGGAACGGCCAAGCTGGACGATGCAACCCTGGACAATGTCGAAGATGCGCTGATCGTCTCGGACCTTGGCCCGGCAGCGGCTGGGCGAATTCGCGCCAAGCTGTCAGACAAGCGTTTCGGGCTGAACATCACCGAACGAGAGTTGAAAGAAGCAGTCGCCGAGGAGATCGCGGAAATCTTGCGTCCCGTCGCCAAACCGCTCGAAATCACCGCATTCCCTCGCCCGCAAGTGATTCTGGTGATTGGCGTTAATGGCAGCGGCAAGACAACCACAATCGCCAAAATGGCGCATCTGTTTCAGGAAGATGATTACGGCGTGATGCTGGCAGCCGGAGACACCTTTCGGGCCGCGGCCATCGGTCAATTGGCCACTTGGGCCGAAAGGATCGACGTCCCGCTAATTCGCGGACCAGAGGGGGGCGATCCGGCAAGTATTGTATTTGACGCAGTCAAGGCAGCAACCGATCAAGGGATCGATGCCTTAATAGTCGACACCGCTGGCCGCTTGCAGAACAAGAGTGAGTTAATGGACGAGCTGGAGAAAATCCGCCGGGTCCTAGGGCGCTTGAACCCCGAAGCACCGCATGATGTCGTCTTGGTGCTGGATGCGACCAATGGCCAAAATGCGCTGTCGCAAATTGAAACCTTCAAAGAAGTCGCCGGAGTAACTGGATTGATTATGACCAAATTGGACGGCACCGCGCGCGGCGGCGTGCTGGTAGCGGCGGCGGAGCAATTTGGCCTGCCAATCCATGCCATCGGTGTGGGCGAGAAAATCGATGATTTGCGCCCCTTTGATCCCGATCTGGTCGCCAAGATTATCGCTGGAGTATCCTGATGACTGAAGTTGTTGCTGCGTCAAAAAAGAAGCAGGGCTCTGGCTGGCTAAACGTATTGGTCGATTACGGCCCGCTGATCGTATTTCTCACGGTCTACAAGTACTTCTCGCCAGAAGAGCCCGACGCGTTTGCGGAAATTGCAGCCGTGATCAAGGGCACGCTCGCCTTCATGCTTGCAGCAGTGATCGCACTGCTGTTTTCAAAATGGCGGCTGGGCAAAGTGTCGCCAATGCTGTGGTTTTCGACCGCATTGATGGTGGGGTTTGGGGGCCTGACAGTCTTCTTCGGGGACCCGACTTTCGTTCAACTCAAACCGACTATCATTTATTCAGCATTCGGCATCGCATTGCTCGCCGGTTGGTTGTGGTGGAAAAAGCCATTGCTCAAAGTGCTCCTGGCCGCCGCCTTCGAGGGACTTGATGAGGCTGGCTGGCTAAAACTATCCCGTAATTGGGGGATATTCTTCCTGTTCCTCGCTGGATTGAACGAAGGTCTTCGCCATTTCTACAATGTCGGCAGTGACAGTTTCGAAACCTGGATTTGGGCCAAATTCTGGGTGTTTATGCCGCTGACATTCCTGTTCACCTTCTCCCAAATCCCGATGTTGTTAAAACACGGCTTGGGGATCGAAGGCTTGGAAGAGGAAGAGACTAACCCGCCGCCTGTGGGCTGAGTGCAATCCACGACTGCTAGATCCTGACTTGGCTGCCTAGTTCCACCACCCTGTTGGTGGGCAGCCGGAAGAATTCCATCGCAGTTGCGGCGTTGCGCAGCATCCAGGCAAATATCTGTTCGCGCCAGATCGGCATTCCCGGCTTGTCAGACGGAAGCAATGTCTGGCGCGACAGGAAGAAACTGGTCTGCATCATATCGAATTTGCCCCCGCAGACTTCCATTTTCTTCAGCGCCTCGGGAATATCGGTTTCTTCCATAAACCCGTAGTGGATTACCGCGCGGAAGAATCCGTCGCCCAAATCATGGACTTCAAACCGGCATTCAGGGTCCACATAGGGTATTTCTGCAATCAGTACGGTCAGGATTACGACCCGCTCATGCAGAACCTTATTGTGCTTGATATTATGCAGCAGAGCCGACGGGACGCCGCCAGTGCTGGAAGCCATGAAGATTGCCGTACCCGACACCCGCGTGGCGCTATTATTCGCAGATTTGGCGAAGATTTCGATCGGTAAGGCCACTTCGGTCATCCGGTCACGCATTAATTTACGTCCGCGCGCCCAAGTTGTCAGCAAGGTGAAGGCAATCGCACCAATGAGCAGCGGGAACCAGCCGCCATCGGGGACCTTCATCAGGTTCGCTGCAAAATATGCTCCGTCGACAATCAGGAACAACAACACCACGGGCGCGGCATACCACCATTTCCATTTCCACACCCCGACCAACAAAACCGCCATCAGCAGCGTATCAATGGTCACCGCACCGGTTACGGCAATGCCATAAGCGGACGCAAGGTTGGAACTGTTCTCAAATGTCAGCACCAGCACGATCACTGCGACCATTAGCGCCCAGTTGATGCTCGGAATGTATATCTGCCCCGCCTCGGTCTCGCTCGTATGACGGATCGACAAGCGCGGGATGAAGCCCAATTGCATGGCCTGATGCGTGATGGAGAAAGCGCCTGAAATCACCGCCTGACTGGCGATAAAGGTGGCAAAAGTCGCCAGGATCACCAGCGGCAAACGCCATGCTTCAGATGCAAGGAAGAAAAATGGATTTTGAATTGCTTCGGCCGCCGCTGCCGCATCCAAGCTTACCATCATCGCGCCTTGCCCGAAATAATTCAGCAACAGGCAGGGCATAACGAACCCGAACCAAGAAAGCCGCATCGGTCCGCGCCCGAAGTGGCCCATATCGGAATACAGCGCTTCGGAACCAGTCACGGCCAGAACGACCGAACCCAGCGCGAGGAATGCCAGCATCCCGTCAGTGATGAAAAATTGCACTGCATACCATGGGTTCAGCGCGTAAAGAATCTCCGGGTGCAAGATGATCTGGACCACGCCGAGGAAGGCGATGACCGTGAAATAGATGATCATCACAGGCGCAAAAAGCGCACCGACCTTCTCCGTCCCGCGTTTTTGAATCACGAACAGTGCGACCAGCAGAACCAAGGCGATGGGGATGACTAGCGGAGTTAATTCTTCCTGCACCACAGTCAGTCCTTCAACGGCCGAAAGCACTGAAATTGCAGGCGTAATCATACTGTCGCCGTAGAAAAGCGATGTTGCCAACACTCCCAATAGAACAGTTATCCAGCCATATTTGGTTTTGCCAATCTTGCTTGAAATCAGCGCGACCAGGGCCAGGCTACCGCCCTGCCCCTTATTATCTGCACGCATCAGGATGGTGACATACTGGATCGCGACAACCAAAGTCATCGACCAGAAAATCAGGCTGACAACGCCGTAAACATGGAGCTTGTCCAGCGCGAGTGGGTGCGGCCCGACGAATGTTTCACGAAAAGCGTAGAGCGGGCTAGTGCCAATGTCGCCAAAGACAATCCCGATTGCGCCCACAGCCAGCTTCGTCGTGGACGAACCATGCGCGCTGTCTGAACCGGCTGGTGGCCGGATTTCATGTGGAGCAGCTTCGCTCACGAAAACTCGATTTCAGAACGCATTTCAAATCGCATGGCAAAGCCGTCTTTCACGCAGAGCGGTCAAAGGAGGCGGCGCTTAGCAGGATCACTTCGTAGCGGCAACAATTTGGCTCGACCTGTCCCATTAACAGCTCGTCCCGGGGCGGCCTTACTCTCCGCCAATCTGCGCCAGTAAGTCATCAAGCCGCGCCAGACGTTCTTCCATCTGGGGCCGCCAAGGCGCATCAGCCGGCGCCTTTTCCAAGGTTTCAATCCATAATTGTCGGGCTTCTGCGGCCCTGCCTGAACGGATCAACGAAACACCAAGGAAGTAAGATGGCCCGGGATGCCCCGGCAAAACGGCTTGCGACTTCCCGTAAGCGTGGAGCGCGGCCGGGGTCAGCGATCCATCGGCATGCTCAACCAGCGCGTTTGCAAGCGCCAGCCATGCTTCACCATCATTTGAGTTTTGCGATACTGCGCCGCTGAGGATGACGGCAGCATCCTCGAACTGGCCGCGCCGGGCAAAACCGTCCGCCACAGTGACAAAGCGGCTGGGAGCACGATTGGGATCGAACATCTGCCGACGGGCATCAACAAGCGCCAGATTGCCCGCATTAGCCTCAGGCGCGGTCGCAGCAGGCGCACCAGCCATGCCCGGCGATCCTTGCAAGGCGTAACCCGCGAGCCCGAACAGCAATGCCGCACCGAACATAGCCCAACCGCTGCGCGGCAGCTTCACGACGAACGCCGCAATCAGAAATGTCACTGCCGCGAGCGCAATCAGCGGAATCCAGATCATGTGCGTGCTCTCAATCGTCGCCAAAGGATAATCGCCGCCAGCAGGATCAGCAGCAGCGGCACTGCAAATAACGGCCAGGTTGTCTCGCTCACCGTGGGCGCATAGCTGACATAATCACCGTAACGGGCAACCAGCCAAGCGCGGATCGCCTCGGGTTCTTCGCCCATTTCGATCCGGGTGCGAACTTGATGCCGCATATCGCCTGCCATCGGTGCATCGCTATCGGCAATCGACTGGCTCTGACACTTAAGGCAGCGCAGCGTTTCCATCAGATCCTGTGCGACAGCTTCCTGCTCAGGATCGGCCAATTGGTTGTAGGCATATGGGGCCGGAGGGAGCGAATCTTGCGCGGCCGCTGGCATTGCAACCATCGCAAGCAACGCACTAAACGTGACTAAAAGGCTCCGTGAGACACTCATTGCGCTTCAGCCAGTTTCTGCATCAATAGCGGTACATCGCTGGCCCTGATATCGCCAATATGCTGGTATCGGATGATCCCTTGGCCATCGACGACAAAGGTTTCTGGCACACCGGACGATCCGATTGCCAACTGCACCTCGGACAAATCATCTGCCCCGATACGGCTATAGGGGTTGCCGTAATTGGCTAGAAACCGCGCCACGTCCTGCGGCCGGTCACGGATCGCAACGGCCACGATATCAACGCCCTGACGGCGCAATGTTTCAAGGTGAGGAGCCTCGGCAATGCAAGGGATGCACCAGCTGGCGAACACATTAAGCAGCCGCGGCTTACCATCGCGTAAATCACCTGTTTTCAGGGCTGGACGGTCCAGACTTGCCGCCCGCAGATCAAACTCCGGCAAAGGCTCGCCAATCATCGTACTAGCGATAAATTCGTCTTTGGGCTGAGTCAGCTGATAGGCAGCGACCCCGATGAATAACGCAAACAGCGCCAGCGGCACCCAGAGGGTCCAGCGCTTCACGCTGCGGTCTCGGCACGGCGGATTGCGCCGCGAGACTTGATTGCACGGCGTTTTAGGTCAGCCATAACTCGTCCGATCAGGGCCAATACACCGCCAAGCGCCACCAGAACACCGCCATACCAGATAAAGGTCACAAAGGGTTTCCACCACAATCGCAATTGCCAGCGCCCTTCGCCCGCCTCGCGGCCAATTACCGCATAGAGCTGGCCATTCCAGCGTGTCGCAAGCGCACTTTCGGTGGTTTCCTGCGGAGGGGCCCAAAAATTGCGGGACTGCGGAGTAACCGCGATAGCTGTGCCGCCATCATAGCTAGCCAGCAACCGCCCTTCCAGTGCAGTCCAGTTCGGCCCGGCAGTCGGGCTAACTTCCGTCAGGACGATATTCCAGGGGCCAACATCAGCGCTACCGCCAACCTCAACTGCCGCCAGCGTTTCTTCGGAAAATGCGCTTTCACTAGCCATTCCGAACAGCGCAACGGCAATCCCGAAATGGGCGACCATCATGCCCCATGTGGCAATCGGCAGCAGGCGCAATTTACGCCCGCGAATGGGCATGAAACTGCCAATTCCGAGCCCTACGGCCAGAACGAGACCAAGGAATGGAAGAATTGCGATGGAGGTTAGCAAAGATATCAGCACCAGAGCCGCAAGAGTAGCGCCGCCGATGATGAGCAGCGGCAAGCGTATTCGCGCAAGGCTGTCTTTGCGCCAACGCAGCAGCGGGCCGACCGCCATCACAATCAGCATCGGCACAACGAAAATTGCGCCAACTGGATTGAAATATGGTGGCCCTACAGAAACGCGGACGTCAAACGCCTCGGTAAACAGCGGATAAAGGGTGCCGAGCAGGACGATCCCGAGCAGCGCGGTGAGCATGACATTGTTGAACACCAACGCGCCTTCACGGCTGGTCACGGAGAACCGCGTACCTTCTGACACAGTGCCTGCGCGCAATCCAAACAGCAGCAACGCACCGCCAATATAGATCACCAACAGGCCGAGAATGAAGGTTCCGCGTTCTGGATCGACGGCGAAGGCATGAACGCTGGTCAAAATACCCGAGCGGACCAGGAACGTGCCCACCATCGACATCGAAAATGCAACAACGCCGAGCATAATGGTCCATGTTCGCAAGGCGTCTCGAGACGCCAATACGCTGGCAGAATGAAGTAACGCGGTCGCCGCCAGCCACGGCATCAGGCTGGCGTTTTCCACCGGATCCCAGAACCACCAACCGCCCCAGCCCAGCTCGTAATAGGCCCAGTAACTGCCCGCGGTGATCCCCAGCGTCAGGAAAATCCACGCGCCCAGCACCCATGGCCGCATTGCGCGGGCGAAATCAGGTGTAACTTGCCGCGTAAGCAAAGCGCCAACAGCAAAACTGAACGCGACCGACAGGCCGACATAACCGATGTAAAGAGTGGGCGGATGGAATACGAGACCGATGTCCTGCAGCAGCGGATTAAGCCCCATGCCCTCCAACGCTGGTACCGGTAGCCGCTCGAACGGATTGGAGCTGAGCAGCAGAAATGCGTAAAAACCAACCCCGACAAATGCCTGCGCGGCCAATGTCGCCAGCATGGTCTTTTCCGGCAAGCGGCGTTCGACTGCAGCGATCAGCGAACCGGCGAGCGCCATGACCGTGATCCACAGCAGCATCGACCCTTCATGATTGCCGAATGCGCCAGACAATTTGAAGATCATTGGCTTGTCAGAATGAGAATTCATCGCAACCAGTTTCACCGAGAGATCGGTTTGCGCGAACAGCACCAACAGCATCAGAAAGGCAAAGGCAGCGACCAACCCTTGAACAATTGCAGCCGGACGAACCAGCGCAGCCAATTCCTCAGCGCCTTGGCGCTGGGACAATGCACCAGCCACCAATTGCAGCACTGCCAGCGCCGCCGCCAACCACAGCGCAGCGAGACCAAGTTCAGCAATCATGCGCCAGCATCCGTGGTTTCAGCAACGACTTCGCGTGCCTGATGTTCGGTCATTTCCTGTAATTCGCGCGGCACATAATTCTCATCATGTTTAGCCAGCAGATTGTCCGCCACAAAGGTGCCGCCATTGTCCAGCCGCCCTTCTGCAACAACCCCTGAACCTTCGACGAACAAATCAGGCAAAATGCCGGCGAAACGGACTGGCACAATGGCCTCCCCATCACCGACAGTGAAAGCAAAGGTGACCCCGTCCGCCAACGTCTCCAGGGAACCTTCCTGCACCATTCCGCCCAAGCGGACCGCCTGCCCTACCGAAGGTGGATCCGCGGCCATTTGCGCTGGAACATAGAAATAGCTGGCCTGATTGCGAAGCGCATAGGCTGCCAGCAATGCGGCCCCGATCAGAGCGGCAACCGCAATAACGATCAAGATCAATCGCTGATGTTTCGCTTTCAGTCCGGTGGTCATTTATTTCTCACTTCATCGCGCCGTTTCTCGGCGCTCTTCATAGACAGCCAGCTCCACACAACCAGCACAAGGGTCGCCAGCACACCCACTGCGTAGGCCGCAATAACAAAACTCAACTGATCCAGATTTTCACGCATCAATTGCTCGCCATTGCTTTGCGCCGCAAGCGCGCTTCGGCCTGAATTTCAGCCAACAGCGTCCGCATTCGCGCAAGTACGATGCCGCCAAACAGCAACGAAAAGCCGAGCACAGCGACCAGCAACGGGATCAGAAATTCATTGTCGATCGCGCTCTTGCCCATGGTAATACTTGGCGGTTGGTGCAACGAATTCCACCAGACAACGGATCGGTTGATGATCGGAATATTTATCGCGCCCACGATGCCGAAAATCGCGGGAATACGGCTTGATCCGCCATCACGGCTCACCGCCTGCGCCAACGCAATATAGCCGATGTAGAGGAACATCAGCACCAGCATCGAGGTCAATCGGCCATCCCACACCCACCATGTGCCCCAAGTCGGGCGGCCCCAGATCGATCCTGTGGCCAAGCAGATAATTGTGAAGACCAATCCCGGCACCGCTGCACCGCGCGCGGCAAGGCCAGCAAGCGGATGGCGCCAGACAAGAAATACGATGCTGGAAATCGCAATTGCGGTCCAACCGCCCATGCCCAACCAGGCTGCTGGAACATGCAAAAACAGAATACGAACGGTTTCGCCCATCAACCGATCCGGCGGCACCACGAAGTAACCCCATGCTAGCGCGCTAGCCGCCAGAAACAGGCCGCTGACCAGCAGCAGAGGAGTAAGCCAGCGCGCAATTTCAAGAAAGCGCTTAGGGTTAGCAAAGCCATGCATTGTGCAGCGTTCCGTCCGCGCGCAGCCTTGGCAGGACAGGCCGCCAGCCGCAAGGGAAACTGGGCGTAAAACGCGTCTTTTAACGGCCGATCAGTTTTTGCGCCATCCGGTCCGCCACGACATCGGGCGAAACACCGGTGTCGGCGGCCTGCTGCCAAATTTCCTCGAGCCTGCCCGGGATTTGCGCAAGACGTTTGCGAACCTCGTTAATATCGCATGATTGGCCATTCTGCCGCGCGAGATATTCCAGGGTAACGCTGATGATGCCGCCCGCATTGATCACATAATCGGGGGCATACAGAATCCCGCGATCAGCCAATTGCTTGCCGTGCCCGGCCTTTGCCAATTGGTTGTTCGCTCCGCCTGCAACGATCGGCGCGTCCAACCTGGCAATCCCGGCCTCGTCCAGTCCCGCGCCAAGCGCATTGGGGCTGAATACATCGCAGGTAATGCCCATGACAGCATCCGGCGCAGCAATTTTGGCACCAAGTTCACCGGCCAGATCCGCCACCCGCTCTGCATTGATGTCGGATAGGGTGAGTTTGGCACCTTCGCGCGCCAACAGCCGGGCAACTCCGCCGCCCACGCTGCCAGTGCCCTGCACCGCAACGTGCACGCCCGAGACCGAATCCTTGCCCAATTTGTAGCGTACCGCGGCCTTGATCCCGTGAAAAATTCCCATCGCGGTAAACGGCCCCGGATCGCCGCCGGCAGATTGGGTGCCATCAACGGGCAAGCCAGAAACATATTCGGTTCGCTTGGCCACGGCCACCATGTCAGCTTCGCTGATGCCGACATCTTCGGCTGTAACATAACGGCCATGCAACGCGCCGACGGCATCACCAAAAGCGGCCAGCATCTCGGGGGTTTTCGCGCCATTCTTGGGCGCGAGTATCACCGCTTTCCCGCCGCCCATTGGCAGGCCTGCCATGGCATTCTTGTAGCTCATGCCCCGGGACAGCCGCAGAGCATCGCGGAGCGCATCCTTGGCGTCAGGGTAGTGCCAGAAACGAGTGCCGCCCGCGCCGGGCCCAAGATGGGTGGAATGCAGCGCAATGATTGCGGTCAGGCCAGACGCACGATCCCGCACCAGCTGGACAAGCTCGTGATCATCAAAATCCGCTTCAGTCCAAAATGCAGTCATCTATCCCGATCCCGATATTGTGCGGACCATGCCGCACTTGGTTCCACGGACCAAAAGGGGTGGGAAAATGGGGCGACCGAGGGGTCTCGAACCCCCGACCTCCGGTACCACAAACCGGCGCTCTAACCAACTGAGCTACGATCGCCACATGCCCCAAAGCCTACCAATTGGCGTGCCGTGTAGAGGGGCTGATAAGCCTACAGAAGCGGCGGTCAAGTCGCTTCCAGCAAGGGGGCGAGCCTATTGCATAGCTTGGGCTATTTTGGAAGCGAAAACTGCGCAGAGCTTATTTTGGCGTAAGATTATTACAATGCGGCAATTAACGCGCTTGCCGAACAGAGCATGTTGCTTAACAATTGCCGATATGAAGTCGCCGTGCGAATCCTCCGCTGAGCAACTGGCCAGCTGGCCGGGCGTGCAGCGGATCCCGACAGACAAGCTGGAAATATTCCAGTTGCGCGGTTTCCTCGGCCCTGATCAATGCGCGGCGCTGATTGCCTTGATCGATGCAGGCCGCCGCCCCTCCACCATCGCGGATGCCAATGGTGACGACTATTTCCGTACCAGCGAGACTTGTGATTTATCTGCAGACGAGCCGGTTGTTGCCGAATTGGAGCGGCGCTTGCTCGATCTATCAGCAATCGAGGCGCAATTTGGAGAACCGGTGCAGGGCCAACGCTATGATGTCGGGCAGGAATTCAAAGCACATACAGATTATTTCGCGCCCGGCGGGCAAGATTACGACACCTATTGCTCAATTGCCGGACAGCGCAGCTGGACTTTCATGGTTTATCTGAACGAGGTGACCAGCGGCGGCGGCACGCGGTTCAAAGCATTGGGCAAGATTTTTCAACCTGAAGTGGGTAAATTGCTGTGCTGGAACAACCGGCGGCCCGACGGCTCCGTAAACCCCAATTCGCTCCATCACGGCATGAAAGTCCGCAAGGGACTGAAATATGTGATTACCAAATGGTACCGCGAAAAACCGTGGGGATGATCATTTAGTCATTCGAAGCCCGTCCAGTTCGGCCATTCTGGCCTTGGAACAAAAAAGGCGGCCCCGTCGGACCGCCCTTTTCAAAACGATCTTGCGACCGCCTAAATCATTTGACTGGCTATTACTTCTTGAGGGACAGCCCGCCGAAACGCTTGTTGAACTGGGCCACACGGCCGCCTTCTTGAATCTGCTGCTTACCGCCGGTCCAAGCTGGGTGGCTGGTCGGGTCGATTTCCAGCGTCATCGTAGCGCCTTCGGTGCCCCAGGTTGAGCGCGTCTGAAATTCTGTGCCATCAGTCATCTTGACGTTGATGGTGTGGTATTGTGGGTGTGTCTCGGCCTTCATGGCGGTATCTCCGTGCTGGTGACCGGTACCGACCGGTCGAGCAATAATCGTGAATTGGAAAGGCGCGCCTCTAAGGCGGAGCGCGCCGAATTACAACCGCTAAATTGAAGCGATCAGGTTTAGGCGCTCAGGCGGCTTCTGCTGGCGGATCAGCAACCATGGCGGTGAACTTCACCTCGCTCGCCACTTTATCTCCGACCATCGCCCTGCCCCAGAACTTGCACACCCGTGCGCGTTTTTGAACAAAGCCGACATGCAGATCAAGAATACAGCCCGGCTCCACCGGATTGCGGAACTTCGCTTCCTCGATGGCCATGAAATATACCAACTTACCGCTGCCAGCCAATTCCAGCGTTTCAATCGCCAAAATGGCAGCGGCCTGGGCCATTGCTTCGATTTGCAACACACCCGGCATAATCGGGCGACCAGGGAAATGGCCCTGGAAGAACTGTTCGTTGAAGCTAACTGCCTTGATCGCGTGAATTTCTTCGCCGATGGTCAGCGATTGAACGCGGTCGACCAGCAACAATGGATAGCGATGCGGTAGGGCTTTGAGAACCTGACCGATGTCATAAGCGGGCGCGCCGCTTTCGTTACTCATAACCCTACCCCAAGCATCATTACGTTTATTATCGGCCGCTTGGCTGTTGCGGAGCCGTTGTAGGCGCCGTGCCATTTTGCGCAGCCTGAGCCGCAGCAGCAGCTTCTTGTTGCTGACGAGCTTCGCGTGGCAGCCAACCTGGAGGAGGTACCAATTGAGCGGTCGGCAACAACGTGTTCAATTCATTGATCACGTCCTGCGTCACGTTGTACTGTGCACCAGCGAAAACTACTGCGCCGGACGACGCATCGAGGATCAAAGTGATCTTCTTCTTGGTCGCGGCAGCCTGGACTGCATCGTCCAGCATATCTTCGATTTGTTCCTGCACATAAGCGCGGCTGAGCGCGACAGGCTGAACGATCTGGGTCAACTCGCGCTGGCCGGACTGCTCAATCTGCTGGATCTGGGCCGCTTGCTGCTGAAGCGTTGCCTGGGCAACATTAGCCGCCTGATCGGTGCGGAACTTGTCATACATCGGCTGCAATTGTGCGGTCAGTTGATCGCGGCGAGCATTCGCTGCATCCAGTTGGGGCTTGTAGGTAACCGGACGTTGCTGTTCCGCAACGGTGAAGGCGTTCGAATTTGCAATCGCAGCTGGCAAACTGACGACGCCGACGCCCTGAGCAACCTGTTGGGCCGCAACCTGGGTGGTGAATGCGGGAACTGAAGCGGCCAGCACGAGGCCGGCAGCGAGTACGGGTTTTAGAAGAATTTTCATTAGAATTGTGTTCCTACGTTAAACGAGAATCTTTTTGTATCATCGCCTTCCACTGTTCTCAGTGCATGGGCGAAATCGATCCGGAAAGGACCGAACGGCGAGTTCCAATTGACCCCGACACCGATGGTAACGCGGGGGCTGGCTGAATTGCCAAAGTACACTTCGCGGTAAGCATTACCGGCATTGAACAATTGCGGATTTGTCGCACCATCGGGAGCTGTGCGGTTGGTTACCGGAGTGGTTGTTGGGTTACCATTGGTATCAAGTATGGGATTACCGCCTGAATCGCGGGCTATTTGAGCAAATAACAGCTGGCCCGTACCATTGGTCTGAGGTGTCCCGTTCGGGAAATCCTGCAATACTGGCGTTGTTACACTGAATAATGCCCCGACATCGACATATAGCGATGGCCGCAAGCCCAGTTCGCTGGCGCCACTGCCCAGCGGGATTTCGAGTTCCGCGCGGCTAAGGTAATATGCATTCCCGCCAATCGCATCGTCGAGCACGTTGTTGTTCTCACGTGCTTGTTCAAGCGAGATGACTATACGAGGAGTAGCCGGATCACTGTCTTCGTCGATGTACGGCAATCGAACCACGCGTGGACCGACCCCGCGGATATCGAACCCGCGGATTTGCGGTTCACCAAGGAAGAACCGGTCGTTCAACCGGATGTCATCAATCCCGGCACCGCGATTTTCGAAGCCCTTGATATATCCGCCCTCTGCCGTCAGCGAGAGGATGAAACCGTTAAATACATTCCAATATTGCGCCGCTTTACCCCGGAAACGCAGATATTTTACGGAACCGCCCAAGCCAGCGAATTCAACGCCTAGCGAAGCAGAACGCCCCCGGGTTGGACGGAACCGGCTGTCGGTCGCATCATAAGCCAAGGTCGCGCCGAGAATTGAACTTGTGCGCTTACCAATTGCCTCACACAAATATCGGCCAGCGAAAACTGGTTCGCAGGTACGAACGCCGTCACCATCAAAGTCAGCGAAGTAGATATTTTCGTCGAGCGAAATATCGTCGTAGTTAAACGTGTAGCTGCCGATTAGCGACATGTACTCGGTCAACGGAACGCCGACTCTCAGCGATGCACCAGTGGTAGATTGCGAGTAAGTCGTATTGCGTTGGCTACCAATACGGTTGAAACTGTTGAAATCGCGCCGATAAAGATCGATCCCTGCCGAGATATTGCGATCAAACAGATATGGTTCAGCAAAACTCAGGTTGAACGAGCGTGAATAGCGCGAATAATTGACGCTGGCGCCAACTGTTTGGCCCCGCCCGCGGAAGTTCCGTTGCCGGATGGAGCCGGCAAGGATGAAACTTTCAATCGACGAGAAACCAGCGGAAAGCTGCAATTCACCCGTTGGCTGTTCTTCAACATTGGCCTCCAGAATAATCCGGTCAGGCGCGCTGCCAGGCTTTTGTTCGACTTCGAAGTTTTCCTGGAAATAGCCAAGCGACTTAATCCGGTTGGTCGTCCGCTTGACCTGCAGTGAATTGAACGCATCGCCTTCTGCCAAGCGGAATTCACGGCGCAGCACCTTGTCTTGAGTCAAAGTGTTTCCGTTTACGTCGAGCCGTTCAACATACACCCGGGGCGCCTCTTGCAATACAAAAGTAATGCCCATCGTCAGGTCTTCTCGGCTAGGCGCAAAAGACGGATTTACCTCCGCAAATGCGTAACCGTACGTGCCTGCCAATTCGCTCAATTGCTCGACAGTGTCTTCAACCAATTTGGCATTATACCAATCACCGGCTTGGATCCGCAGATTGCTGGTCATCCGCTCACTGTCGAAATCGCGCAATTCGCTATCGACTTTAACTTCGCCAAATTTGTAGCGCTCGCCTTCCTCCACCACATAGGTGATGATGAAATCGCGCTTGTCAGGCGTCAGTTCGGCTACCGCAGAAACTACGCGGAAATCAGCAAACCCTTCGGTCAGATAGAACTGCCGCAGCTTTTGCTGGTCGAATGCCAAGCGGTCCGGATCGTAGCTGGTATTGGAACTGAGGAAGCTGGTAATCCGAGCCTGCTTGGTCACCATTTCGCCGCGCAGCTTTCCGTCTGAGAATTCTTCGTTGCCGATTAGGTTAATCTGGCGAACCTTGGATTTAGGTCCCTCGGTGATCTCAAAGACAACATCGACGCGGTTCTGGCTCAGTTCAACCATTTTTGGCTCAACGGTCGCAGCAAACCGGCCCTGACGTTTGTACAACTCGACAATCCGGGCAACATCGGCGCGGACTTTTGAACGAGTGAAAATCTGCCGCGGGGACAGCTTGATTTCAGGAACGATCTTGTCGTTCTTGATTCGCTTATTGCCTTCCAGAATAATCCGGTTGATCACCGGGTTTTCAGTGACCTCCACGATCACATTACCGCCATCATTGCGGACGCTGAAATTCGAAAATAGCTCGGTCGCAGCCAAGTCTTTTAGTGCTTGGTCGGCGTCAGCTTGCGAATAAGCCTCGCCAACCCGCAGCCGGACATAACTGAGGATCGTCTGCGCCTCTAGCCGTTCGGACCCGACGACCGTGACCGACTGGATGATGTCTGGTTGCGGCAAAGCAGTTGCCGGTGCAGGCGCTGCTGCCGCAGCAGGTTGAGTGCTCGCTTGCGCAGCGGTCTGAGCCAAGGCAGCGCCCGGCATGCCCGCCAGTATCGTCCCGCCTAGCAATGCCAGCGCAAGACGCGCAGCAGGTTTCATGGTTTGATCGCCTGCCATTGTCCGTCCATTCATCGACGCGGGTATCCCGTCCATTTTAAAAAACTGTTGCTGTTCCACCAAATCAGCCGATCGGCCAAAGCGGTTTGCCGCCCTGTGCCCGATGCCGTGCCTCCGATCAAGCAATCCGGCGCGCCATCCCCTGCGCAATTATTCTCATCCACGGCAACTTGCCGCTTAATCACCAAATTCATCCCCGAAATTAGCCCCCGAATATCGGCAGCGAAACTAAATCGTTCGCCGTAACAAATACCATGAGCACCAACACCAGGCCCATGCCCACACGAAAGGCCATTTCCTGACTTCGCTGGCCTAGCGGCTTGCGGCGAACTGCCTCAACTGCATAGAAAGCCAGATGCCCGCCATCAAGACCGGGGATTGGCAGCAAGTTAATGAATGCCAAGTTAATTGAGATCAGCGCTGCAAAGCCAATGAAGGGTAGCGCGCCGAGCGATAGCTGTTCTCCAGAAAATTTTGCGATCTTTATAGGCCCGCCCAATTCCTTGACGGACCGCTCCCCTGACAGGATTTGACCAAGGCCGGTGACCATCATCCGGGTGATTCTCCAGCATTCCTCCGCTGCGAACCCGATTGACTGCCCAATTCCCTGCGGAACGAATTCAGCGCTTGCTGGGGCAACACCGATTTGCCCTACACGTCCTTCGTTTCCGAACCGGTCCGTCCTGACAATACTGGCCGCTGTGAGCGGAATATTGAGGACCGCCGTGTCACGCTTGACCGTCAAGACCAGTTCACGTCCGGGATATGGCAATATCTCTTCGACGATTTCATTGAAATCCGCGATTTTCCGGCCATTCACCGCGGTAATTCGATCATTAATTTGAAGTCCCGCGTCGCGCGCTGCGGATACTTCGCTAAAGGCGCCGACAACAGGTGTAATAACCGGCTTGCCAATGAACATCGCAAAGCCCGCAAAGATCGCAATCGCAACAATGATGTTGGTGGCAGGCCCGGCGAAAACAATCAGCGTGCGTTTCCAGAGGTCCGCCTTGTGAAAACTGCCGTCAAACTCTTCATTGCTACTCGAACCGTGAGCAACGCCGTCCTGAATACTCGCCGGGTTCATATCGCCCTTGAACTGGACATAGCCGCCTAGCGGGAGCGCCGATAGCTTCCACCGGGTTCCGCGCTTGTCGGTAAATCCGGCCATTTCCTTGCCGAATCCGACCGAAAACACATCCGCTCCAACTCCGAACAGGCGCCCAACCAGATAGTGCCCGAATTCATGCACCGTGACCAACGGCCCCAGCAACAGCAGGAAACCGATCAGATACATCCAGAAAGGGGGCGATTCGAACACTCAGCAGGACTCCAGAATTTCAGCCATTTGGCCGCGGGCTTGTTTGTCTACGGCCAACACATCTTCAAGGCTGGCAGGCGCAGGCGGAATATTTCGATTAAGGGCTTGTTCGACCAATGCAGCAATCTTTGTGAACCCGATCTTACCAGCCAGGAATGCGGCAACTGCAACTTCGTTGGCAGCATTCAGAATTGCCGGGGCCGCCCCGCCCGCATTTACCGCATCGCGGGCCAGCCGGGTGGCAGGGAACAATTGCTCATCCGGCGCAAAGAAGCTCAATTCGCCGATCGTCGGCAGGTCCAACGGTTCGCAGGGCGTATCCATCCGCTTTGGCCATGCCAGACAGGATGCGATTGGCACCCGCATGTCGGACGGGCCGAGCTGCGCCAAGGTCGATCCATCGCGGTATTCTACCATCGAGTGGATCACGCTTTGCGGGTGAACCACGATGCGCAAGCGGTCGAGGCCAACAGGGAACAGATGATGCGCCTCAATAAATTCGAGGCCCTTGTTCATCATCGTAGCGGAATCGACACTGATCTTCGCGCCCATGTCCCAATTGGGATGGGCCACGGCCTGTGCGGGAGAGGCCGCTGCCAGCTGTTCAGCATTCCACGTGCGAAACGGGCCGCCGCTCGCGGTCAGTGTAATCCAGCGGACCTCGGTGACATCATTGCCCTGAAGGCATTGGAAAATCGCATTGTGCTCCGAATCGACCGGCAATAACGTTGCGCCATTGCGCGCGACAGCTGCGGTCATGACTTCACCGGCAGAAACCAGCGCTTCCTTATTGGCCAGCGCAATTGTGCCGCCCGTTTCAATCGCCGCCATTGTGGGCGCGAGGCCCGCGCAGCCGACAATCGCCGCGATGGTCAGATCGACTTCGCGGCCAGCCGCATCACACAAAGCAGATATGCCGCCCGCCGCTTCGACCACGCTTCCTGACAAAGCTTCGCGCAATTGGGGCAAACAGGTTTCATCGCTAACAACCGCAATCTCTGCATCAAACTCGCGGGCCAGCTTGCCAAGTTCGGCGGCGCTGCTGTTGGCCGTCAAGGCGACCACCCGCCATTCGTCCCGGTTGCGGCGGATCAGGTCCAGCGTTGACGCTCCGACAGAGCCGGTCGCGCCAAGGATCGAGATGGTCCGAACCGTCAAAATAAAGAACTCAATACGCCAACGACCAGCGCAACTGGCAGCAAACCATCGACCCGGTCAAATACGCCGCCGTGGCCCGGGATCAGATTGGAGCTGTCTTTGACCCCGGCCTTTCGTTTCAGCCAGCTTTCGAAGAAATCGCCGATTTGCGCGATAATCGCCAGACTGCCCCCGATGACCGCAGCCCCGACGGCATCTTCCCACATCGCTTCAATCAGGTCTGCAATGGTGTAATTGCCGCCAATGTAATGGAAAATCGCAGCCCAGGTAGCGAGCCAAAGGGCTGCAAACAACATCCCGCCACACAGCCCTGCCCACGTTTTGGAAGGACTGATGCGCTTGGCGATCTTGGGTCCGCCAATTGTTCGTCCGAACATATAGGCGCCGGTATCTGTGGCGATTACGACGCCAACCGCAGCGATCAGAAAGTAAGAATCGAGCCTGGCCAACACGACTGCAGCGAGAAAGATATAGACTGATCCCGCGAGAATTCCTGCAAAGCGAAAGGGAATATTGGGAGTCGCTTTGATCACTAGCATCGTGAATTCGAAGAACGTCACCAACGCCGCTATCGCGATGAAGGAGTCGAGCACATACCCGCCAAAGTAAAACGCAGTCCCGGCCAGCGCGAGCATCACGGCCGCGGATGCCAAACGAACACCCAGATCGGATTTTGGCTTTGACGTGGCCGTATTAGCCGGAGCCATCTCAACGTCCTCCATAACGGCGGTCCCTTTGCGCAAAATCATCGAGCGCTGCTTGCAAATGTTCAGGGGTGAAATCGGGCCATAACACCTCGGTAAAATTCATTTCTGTATAGGCCGCCTGCCACAGCAGAAAATTCGATAGCCGAACTTCGCCCGATGTACGGATCAGCAAATCAAGCGGGGGCAAATCAGCGGTGTCGAGCTCGGCAGCGATGGACTCGACCGTGATCGCCCCTTGCGCTGCAGCCTTGGTGGCGGCGCGGACTATTTCCTGCTGCGACCCGTAATTGAGCGCCACGGCAAGAGTGTTCGAGCCGCTGGCGGTTTTCTCCAAAGCATCCTCGAGCATTCCTACGATGTCGGGCGCAAGCCCCTGCCAATCGCCGATAATTTTCAATCGGACGTCATTGGCAATGAATTCCGGCAAGTCCGATTTGATGAATTTGCGCATCAAGTTCATAAGATCGGAGATTTCCTCCTCTGGTCGGTTCCAGTTCTCGCTGGAAAATGCGTAGAGCGTGAGGCACTCAATCCCCATCGACTTCACGCTGCGCACCAATTTACGCACCGCCTCGACCCCGCGCTTGTGGCCCATCGCGCGCGGCAAATGGCGCTGCTTAGCCCAGCGCCCATTGCCATCCATAATGATGGCAACATGTTTAGCGCCGCTCACGGAGTCCTCCTCCGCTCATTCTAAGCCTGCCGAGGGATCACTGGGTTAGAATTTCCGCTTCTTTGGCCTCAGCAGCAGCATCGGCTTCAGCGACATATTTGTCGGTCAGCTTCTGAACATCATCTTCCATCCGCTTGCGGTCATCTTCGGAGATTTCTTTTTTCTTCTCGTCTTCCTTCAGGGATTCCATCCCGTCGCGGCGAACATTGCGGATCGCGATGCGTGCTTTTTCAGCATAGGATCCGGCCAGCTTGGCTAATTCCTTGCGGCGTTCCTCGGTAAGATCGGGGATTGGCAAACGAATTGTTTGTCCGTCAGTCATCGGGTTAAGGCCCAGTCCCGCTTTCGCGATGCCTTTCTCGACCGCACTGACATTACCTTTGTCCCACACTTGCACAGACAGCATCCGGGGTTCAGGCGCAGAAACCGTCGCAACTTGATTAAGCGGCATCAGCGCGCCGTAAACCTCAGCTACAACCGGATCGAGCAGGGTCACATTGGCACGGCCGGTACGCAGGCCGGACAGATCGCCCTTGAACGATTCCACGGCCCCTTGCATCCGCCGCTCCAGATCGGACTTGTCATATTTTGCCATGTTTCAGGACTCCCCTTGTACTATGGTTTGGACGCCTTCGCCCGCGAGCACCTTGGCGACATTGCCCCGCTCGCGGATCGAGAAGACCACGATCGGAATGTCATTTTCCCGGCACAGCGATATTGCAGCAGCATCCATAACCTTCAGATTATCAGACAATACCTTGCCATAAGTGATTGTTTCAAAACGAGTCGCCTCTGGATTGATCTTGGGATCGCTGTCATAGACGCCGTCAACGCTGGTGCCCTTCAGCAGCGCATCACAATTCATTTCCGCCGCCCGCAAGGCCGCGCCAGTATCAGTGGTGAAAAACGGGTTTCCGGTGCCAGCCGCAAAGATCACGATCCGCCCTTTTTGAAGATGGCGTTCCGCACGTCGGCGGATGTACGGCTCGCAAACCGTGGACATCGGAATGGCCGATTGCACCCGCGTCGGCACACCGATTTGCTCGAGCGCATTTTGCATCGCCAGCGCATTCATTATCGTAGC
>Ga0209491_10003505_pt1 | contig 25801 bp, 18 predicted proteins | sample BON02_FD_187213 | JGI IMG/M metagenome (GOLD analysis project Ga0209491, IMG submission 187213) | Freshwater microbial communities from Lake Bonney liftoff mats and glacier meltwater in Antarctica - BON-02 (SPAdes) (version 2) | ecosystem: Environmental > Aquatic > Freshwater > Ice > Glacier...
TTATTCATGAAGTATCAGGCAAGTTTAAGAGCCCACTGAAGATGGATTCTCCACTTCGAGTGAGAATTCCCAAAGATGCCGAGATGGATATATTCGCAGATCAGATAATTGTTGAACTTAGAAGTGACTGGCTACAATTCGCATCGGGGAGTCTCTTGGCAACACCAACTGCAAATGTATTGGCCAATCGAGATTTCGTAGCGTCAGATTTTCAAATTCTCTTCCAACCAAAAGCAAACACTGCTCTCAAAAGTTTTTCCAAATCTGTTTCAAGCATCGTGATAATCTATTTAGAGGATGTTTGTAGCAAATCCGTGCTATGGAGATTCATAGGCGGTCGATTTGCTTCCGAGGGCGAATCATTGACAGTGCCAGGATCAGAGTTTGGTGAAATTGAATGCTGGGCTGTGAATTCAAAGTTCTCGGAATCGTTTTGGACGAGCACGGAAGGGTACACAATTCCAGTCACGCTGAGTATTGTAGACGGTCTCAACCCTTCCGATTCTCGAGTACTTAAACAAGCACCCGCAAAGTACGATGTCACTGATGTGGTTGTTAAGCAGGAGTTTGCGATCTCCAAGGATGGTACAAAAATTCCTTTCTTTATGATCTACAAGAACGATTCACAATCCTTTCCAAGGAAGACGCTTCTGTATGGGTATGGTGGATTTGAAATATCCCTAACGCCAAGTTACTCTGCTACCTTTGGTGCTGCCTGGATAGAACATGGATATGTTTACGTGGTTGCTAACATACGGGGAGGAGGGGAATATGGCCCTAAATGGCACCAAGCAGCTCTACGGGAAAATCGAAACAAAGCATATGAGGATTTTGAAGCAGTAGCCGAACGACTTTTATCCGATGGAATCACCAGTAAGCAATTACTGGGTTGCATGGGAGGGTCAAATGGTGGACTTCTTGTTGGTAATGAGATAGTACGATCACCTCATTTGTTCTCGGCAGTGGTGTGCCAGGTGCCGCTTTTGGATATGCAACGATACAACAAATTACTTGCAGGTGCAAGCTGGATGGTAAGTATTGGATTCTTTAAACAATGTTTTTGAAATCTAACCATCAACTGTGATTCAGGCTGAATACGGCAATCCTGATGTTCCTGCGGATTGGGAATTTTTGAAGCAGTATTCGCCATACCACAGCATTGACAAAAATAAGATTCATGAATATCCGGCTGTTTTGTTTACAACTTCAACAAGAGATGATCGGTAAGTTAAACATTCTCTTTTGAAAAATTATTTTGAAATAGTGCTGATATGTGTGTAGCGTTCATCCATCACATGCACGTAGAATGGCGAAGAAATTGATGGACTATGGTGCTAAGAATATTTACCTTTATGAGAACATGGAAGGTGGACATGGAGGCGCTTCCACCAACAGCACTCGAGCAAAAATGTGGGCTTTGAGTTTCGAATTTCTATACCGATCCCTGGATAGTTCAATTAATAATAAATAAAATGATTTCGAATTTTTCTATCCGTTCCTTGATAATTCACAGGTGGTAGAATTTGAAAAAAGAAACGAAATACTAGCATTTCAAATAAAAACGTTCACGTTTTCCCTGAGAAATAACGCGTCGTAAATCCTCCACTTTCTTCATCCTTTCCCAAAAGAGATATTTCAAATTCTAGTTCACATTCCCCTGCAGCCACTGCATACTGATAGAATTTGCCATCAGAACTAACCACACATAGAGACCCTTTAACAAAAGCGCATGAAGAAACGATACTGTGATTCTTGAGCCTCGCTATGGCAAAACTACGAGAAGGTTCTACCATCTCATTTATTGAGTTAGGAAGCAACAACCCAGCAAAAGATGGGCGTTTGGCGAATAATTGTTTCGTTTTTGCAGCTGCTAATGATAATAGACTTTCATCGTTGACGGTTTCATGTTCTTCCTCGTTTGATGATAATGCGAACACGTGGATAGACCCCGTACCGCAACTAGCCGCCAGCATGGAATGCACCTCGTTGAACGCCAGCGAAAAGATGGAGGCCGAATAAGAACCTCTACGAAAAGAAAAAAGTTTCTCGCTTGTGTGCACTTTGAATACTCTGATTACAGTACCTTTGTCGGAGGCGCTGGCCAAAAGCGTTGCGTCGGAGCTAAACTTCAAGCAGGAAAGGCGAGTTTTATGAGCACTAATTGAGCGGAACTCCACTAAATTTAAAGCATCATACAAAAACACGTCTCCTGACACTCCATTCTGAGGCAGTGCAAGCAATGAATTATTATCAGGAGAGAGTTCGCAAAGTGGAGGCGTAAAAAGCCCACACGTAGATTCACTGCAGAATGTAGGAATATCAAGTGTCTGTAAATTAACCATCGAGTCCAAATCATATATATGTAATTGTGAATCGAGAACCACAATTAACCGTTTTCTATTCAGTTTGACCGCTTGTATACAGGATGGAAACGTCAACTCACATATTAAACTGGCAGTTTTTGTGTTCCATAGTTTTAGTCGACAGTTATCCTGCTGCCCAACCAAAGCTACAAGACTTGTACAGAACAGCATTTCCACAATCCTTACCCCGCCATCTTCAGTGGAGAAAATATTCCTACCAAAAGGACTGCAATTGAAAATACGATATCCTTTGGATGTTCCAACAGACACGCAAGATGCGTCTTGATTGAATCCCATACATAATACATCACAAGGTGAAACAGATTCCATGCTATCAAATCCTTTGAACTGTTTAAACCAAGGAACGTCTCCGAATGCCACAACCAGAAACTAGAATTAGAAGTTAAAAGAAGGATAGGTCCCCAACCAAAATCGGGAAGTTGGCAGAAACTACAACGAAGGTCTATTACTATTTCAATGTGCTTATCAATGTTTCGGAGAGAGGAATAGTCTTTGCACTCTGTTTTTTTTACTGTACCGTCTAGCGTGATTAGATTGGCATCATTTTCAATTCGTGTATATCGATAGTACTCTGAAATCTGAAGCTGACAGATTGCATAACACTTGTTCGACCTCTATATTTTGATGATCTTTTTTTGTTTTCATCGTAAGGAAGAGAATGAATCCAAGTTTCAATTCTCCTCCTTTGGTATCTCCTCTTATTATTATTAAATTTCCGAGTGAACTATTTTCTAGAATTGCAGAAGCACTTCCAATCTTAACGTTGCGACAAAAGGGAAAATTTCCGTTGCTGGTAGAACTAGTTAAAAGATCTTGAAATTAGATGTATGTTTTATTTGTTGTATACAGTCTTAAGTTGCTGACCTTAACCCTCCACGGAATTACTTTTATAGAACTGACAGACATGTATTTGTCTTATTGCAGTTATTGGGCAAAAATAAAGGTTTGAGTAATTCAAATTGAGCGTTGATTTGCTAAAAGATTAAAGAAATATATATGCAGTGTTATCTATTAGTTTTTGGCGCCGGAATGGCAACTATAAAGGAAAGAAAGAATGATGAAGGCCCGTACTTTTCAACAGGAACCCGGTGATATATCTTCATACAACGATTTAAACGGAAACAGCTTTCAAGTCGAGAGATACGGTGATGTCCATTTGAATGCCGCGAAGCAGGCCGTAAGCTTTTTTTAAATTGGAGAATATTTACTCGAATCTTGCCATATATTTAAAATGGCAGAACGAATTCACCCAAACCGTTGTACACATAAATTCGAACAGCCAGTGATCAGATGTCAGTTAGTCGATCATAAGTCAACATTCAAGATAAAAAGGATATCAGTCACTCGCAACACGCACAGAATGCCTGGCGTATTCTCAACTTCAAAATGTCCCTGACACATACACGTGTGTACAGTTGAAAGAAGATAATAAAAGAAGTTGAACCTCTAGCGAAACAGCACCATTGTTTCCACTTGCCCCCAATAATGAGGGGCGACTCGCCTTGGTTATAGGCAGAAGTAACCATAGCTCTTCGTTTTATAAAGAGTCGTGTCTTGGTGAATACTAATGGTTGGTGGTTACGAGCAGGAACTGCAATCTCACTTTCGACTCCATTGGAGGTTGAAGATTGTGGTTGGCTGGCAGGAGAATCAGATGTTAGAGCAGCAGCTTTTCTGGCTCTTCGACGAGCTTCAACTTCAGCTTGATGAAACGCTTGTTGCTGGAGCTGAAGCTCGTCAGTAGATAATTTTCATGGAGAACTAGCTGTTGGTTCAAGTTCTATCTTATCTCAATAGATTCGGTGTTTCTCATAAGGCGACTCCCCAAATGTGCAAACTTCTTTGTTCTTGCAGCTAGTTCTTTCTCAGCAAGTTTGTTGGCAACTTGAACTTTAGTCGCAGCCAATATCTTTATCTTTTTTTGAATTCGGTGGAACTTTGAGTCTGTGCGTTGTCGTTTCCCAACTTCCTTTTCGCAGCGAGTTTTGCTACCTTCGCTTTTGTCTCGGCCTCTTCTGTTGCTCTCTGTGAACGTCAATTTTTCTCGCCCTTTCGGTGGTTTTATGCTCAATTCTTAATTTCAATAATTCTTTTTCCTTTTGGGCGAGGATTTTGTTGATTACATCGGCTTGGTTTTGTTTCTGTGCTAGAGCTGCACGCTCAGCTTCATTGCGAGTGGCAGATGCCTTAACATTTCATTCTATTCTCTTCTTCAATTTCATTTCAAGTTTTGCGGCTTCAAGTTTATCTGCACCTTGCTGAATGTTTGCAGATAAACTCCAACTCTGATGTTTGGACTCGGTTAATATGAATTTTTTCGGCTCATTCACGTTCAGCTCTGGTAGTCTTTGCTTTAGCGTCCATTTGTCCATTATGGATTTCCTTCTGTTTTTCTAGTACCGCTTTTGCTCTTTTGGCTTTGAACTTTCCAACTTTTTCTTTTCGGTTGCTGTCCCTCCTTGATTTCAATGCTGCTGCCTCCTTTGCAATTTCGGCTTCCTGATATTTCTTTTCTGCGCTCCTCGTACCGGTGGTGAACTGATACTTACATCTTAATATTCATACACATGTCGCACTTCATGAACCAGGACTGTTTTACAAGACCTTTTTACCGCTATATAATCCAGAATCTGGTTCAGTGGTTTTCCAGTAGAATGCTATGAGTCCTGAAGACACGTTGAATAAACCGGGCTATAAGCTTAAACAGGATCCTTGGAAGTGCAAGTTTTCTCAGTTTTCAAACTCTTAATTAATATTTGTTCGAAGTGAGTGGGCAAGTCCTTAGCACTATCGGATTCCGGCATCACGATAGTTCTTTGGTAGTGAATTCAGAGAAATAGCATGTAGTGAATAAGCTTTTCGCTGAATTCGGGCATAAGTATTCGGTGTGAAAATCTACTCTTAATCAATTAATTAATTCCTGAATTGCAAAATAAAACTTTTGATTTCAATGGAACTTGGCACCAATCAATATAGATCTGCCAAAGTTCAAATGAGCATCTATAGATCTATCCCGAGAATTCAGCTGACCAGTGCTTCCAAGTGAAACAATATTTGAAGTAAATGAATAGATGCAAGCTCGCAAGAATAGTCTATATCTTGTCACAAGTAGCTATGTACTAATTGAATCGTATCGGTACTTACTATTGAGTTTTTCAGACATGCACATGTACCGGAATACATCTTGAAATTGAAATTGAATAAAATTGTACAGTTTTTACGGTGTACCTTGACACCAGCTTGACATTGGGGACATAAGCTCGACCGGTGACTTCAACTTCAAATATTCATAAACATAATTTAAAACTGATTTATGAAGGCCACCTGCCACCGGTTGATCAATCTCTAAATATCTGCTATTAAAATTAATACCTTGGATTCATGGGTCTGGTGTAATCTGATACATCGAATAACTTCGCCCGGGTTCTTCTCGAAAATTGTAAGTTCTCAGTTCTCGCGCTTCCTTTAGCTCTAGGTTTAATCAAATGATTTCTTACAGCATACAACAGGATTGATCTGATTCGATGAGTCGAATTATGCATGGATTGCATGCAAACATAAGGCGGAACATGAATTTCTGAACTGGCTTTAGAGACTTGCCACCTTATGTTCGATTATCTAGTTCTATTTTTAAATACTTTTAAAAACTGGACAAGTGCGCTTCATGGGCTACCTAGGGTTCAACTAAAAAAGTGAATATCGTGCGTTTTATATGAGCAAATTTTTCTTGGGAAGTGTTTACTTTTCAATTTAACTGATAGTCAGGTACAGACTTCAATCGATTAAACCAGTGACCAGCTTCGGGGGGCTATCCTCAGATGCTATCACGCAAATTAATGAAAAATTACATGGGTGTTGTGAACATACACATGCACACATGTGTTGAACTTTCGGTTGTGTTCTATTGGGACGATTAATCATTATTCCGTGAATCTTTATCTGAATGTTGACTGAGTGAATTCGTAATTGCCAGTCTTCAAGTCCAATTTTTATTGGACATCGATCAAATTGATATTTGGTGTTCTTCGCATCGTATTGACGAATCTAGGCTCCTGATCCCAAATAAATAACCTTTAAAATAGAAATTGTTAAGGACAATCACTGGCCACAATTTTGCTTCAAGATTATTTAAAAAGTTATTCCGTTGATTCGAGTCCATTTTGCTTCAGGCTGAAATTCGGAGTCCTGGGTTTCATTGGAGGACGGCGCATGGATGGAAATGTTTAGGCATCCGGATCAAGTTTCTTTCGAGCTCTTTGATTTATATTCCTGTTCTCTACTTGCGTGTGTATGAGAAGCTCTGACGACTGAAGTTTAATTAAATGTAATTCTGTTTCTAGGTTTCTTTGAATACAGTTGATCGCGCTCATGGACTAGATCTCTATTGACGACTGCGCATGGATGTAATTCGAATTGAAGTCACCGGATCTGCAATCTGATATAAATTCGAAAAATCCACTGAGACATATGAATCTAGTGTCCTGGCAGGTGTCCATGGGATGGATTCAGAAGCATGGGGAAGGTGTTACTCGTAGACCTCTTAGTATTCACCTGCTGTGCTTTTATATTATGTTAAGCTGCATAGGAGAATGAATGAATCGCATGCACAGCGTTTCCTGCGTGGAGAAATACTTCATCCTGTTTTGAGAGTTTCCTGAAAAGAATCGATTCGATCAAGTTGGCCACAATACGCAAAATAGCTTCATTTATATTCTTCATAGTAGAGTTTCATCTAGATTTGCTTTATTGGTGGTTATTCGCTGCATAAAAGCTAGTATTCGTTCTACGTAAGCTTCCTGGAATGAAAAAGAGTCGGTCATTGCTTTTTGAGTAATCGGAAATTTTCAAAAATCGAATCTAGTTAGCATACATAGATAGTATCTCACGCAGCAAGAGCGAGAACCATCTGCTGACTTGCACGAACCAATGCTGCAAGGGTTTGCGACGAGGAGAAATGAGAAGCGGCAGGCGGAGGATAGCCATAATGACAGTGAATCCGGGTCTTTGTAAGTATATATAAACTTGCTCCAGCATGTCTGGAATTTGGGAACTCTTGCTAATATCATATAAAAGAAAACGGATCAAATCAGCAGAAGGAGATGATGAGAGTGTGGGTTATGAAGCAGAGTGTAGTGACACGTGCTCTTATGATTCAACCGATGATATGACATCGGGTGATTCGACCCCAGCAGTTTCACCACGATTTAAGCTTGAAAAATCTACCGCAAATATCTTGAAGCGACGAGCTGATGATGAAGATCAGTTTGGAAAGATTCTTAAACGACGCATTCGTTTTGATCAAATTGCGAGTCCATCAGTTGACAAAGTAGCGCTCCAACATCCGCCAATTTTGATCGTCAGTGAGTCTACCAAAAAAAATTCAAAACGGTCAAGGGTGCCATGCGATGATAAATTTTTTGTATCAAGCGATGATTCAACCGAATGCAAATTGTCCGGAGGTGACATTAAAAAGAGACAATCGGACTACGATGATGACTCAGAGTATCAAGGGTCTGTCTATGTATCCGACTCCAGTGACGCTCCCGACACTCATTTTGTGACTTTCAGGCTGCACCCGCTGATTCAAATCTATTTAGCGATGATGAATCTGACTATAGCGACGCTGACATTTTAAAAGATGATGACGATCTGGAAATGGAACTTGTTGACGAAGGAGAGGATCTTGCTCCAATGCAAGAATCTGAAATATATGGATTTGAACGATTTTCAGCAATGGCGACAATGAATCGAGTCCATTTTCACCGTGTTCAGTGTGAGACGCCGCAATTTGATCATAAAATGGAAGATGTCGAAGCACATATTATGGATATTTCTCCAGAAACCGAGGCATCTGTGGGTCTTATCCCAATTGGAGACACCAATGGTGATATTGTGAACCAAGAAGCCCAAGATGTAATGGATTGCTGTCAATCCAGTTTTGTGGCATTCCCAAAATGTGTGGATGCAAAAGTTGAACTTGTTTCAAATAAAAATCCGTCAACAAACAAAGTTGATGATTTGGATAGCGCTTCAGAAGAAAGTGCTGTGAATAGCGAACGCAGCGATCTGATCAAATTGAGTGATATTTGTGGGATCTGTCAAGAATTCGAGAAATGTCACCTTCGAGCGGTCGGTTATTTCCATACAAAATCGGCAGTATATCCGACTGAAGAACATGTCTCCCCGTGCGATGATGTATCTGAAGAATCATTGAACGTCAGCCATCATAATGCTGTGAATTGCGAAGGCAGTAATCTGATCAAATTGAGTGATATTTGTGAGATCTGTCAAGAATTCGAAAGATGCCACCTTCGAGCGGTCGGTTATTTCCATAGAAAATCGGCAGTATATCCGACTGAAGAACATGTCTCCCCGTGCGATGATGTATCTGAAGAATCATTGGACGTCAGCCATCATAATGCTGTAAATTGTGAAGGCAGTGATCGAATCAAATTGAGTGATATTTGTGAGATCTGTCAAGAATTCGAGAAATGCCACCTTCGAGCGGTCAGTTATTTCCATAGAAAATCGGCAGTATATCCAACTGAAGAACATGTCTCCCCGTGCTATGATGTATCTGAAGAATCATTGGACGTCAGCCATCATAATGCTGTGAATAGCGAACGCAGCGATCTGATCAAATTGAGTGATATTTGTGGGATCTGTCAAGAATTCGAGAAATGCCACCTTCGAGCGGTCGGTTATTTCCGTACAAAATCGGCAGTACGTTCAACTAGAGAACATCATTGGACGTCAGGCACTAAGAAATAGTTTAAGGCACTGCAATGTATCATCCAGCGATGATTGCCCAGTGAGTCAAGAAGTTGATTGAGATGCGAGGAATTCAGGCTTGTCCAGTGGCGTGAAGTAGATGAAGAGGAGCATTGGAATCAGTGAAGATTTTAACATGGAGCCATGCACTCTTAAATGGATATAGTTGACATGATGGTGGCTTATCATATAGGTGATAAATAAATGCAGCAATAGAACTTAGAGATGCTGCGAATGAACTGATGGCCGAACATGTGATTTATTTAAATCATGGCTCCGTCGATTGAAATCAGCGCTTGGATCGTCTGCAAGTACTTAGCACAGGTTTGCTAGTGCAACAGTGTAACTGATGGCCGGGACATGATTAGTTTGAAACAATCATGTCTCCGTAGATAAAGTCAGCATTGTTAAACGCAAACAAAAATATCCATTCAAAGAAGCTATGTACGCCATTTAAACTCACTCATGATAAAAAGGGGTTTGCATCATGTATTCAAAGTTACTCACTGATTCATGCTTCTTACTTGCTTTGCTGTTTTCGAGGAACTGATACTGCTTCATTTATCATCCAGTCCAATCGGGCATCAAGTACTTGAATTCATTTTCGTATCGTCGTAGTGTTTTTCTGGTTGACAATTTAGTTTGAAGCGAACCATGCGGATTCAAATTGATCCATGAAGACGATACTGGTTATTTGTAACTTTATATACTATTTAATCAAAAACATGAAATAAATAAAACGATATACTAGTTCATTTCAAGTTTATCGGACTGAATTGAATATCGCCAGGATGCATTCACATTCAAAGTGCTTTCCTATTTATTGTTTATATTTAACAATTCGTATTCATAGCACTTGGCTAGCTAGAAACAAAACAATTCACTAAACCTGTTTCGAATGTATTTAGATTCTTGGGGCCAGCTTGGAAGAGTGGAACTTGTTAAAACGCTAATTAGTCATGTTCTGATTGGGATCCAACCAGAAATGGCGATATCAAAGTTCTGTTTCATCCGGATGAAGCGGTATTCATCTTAGATATACCTGTTTAGGTTACACATAAATTAGATAACATAAAACTACAACGAATGAGGGATAGTTTTAATTTTTTACAGTAGATACATTACTATATTTCGAAGTATCTAATTTTGTGATCGAATGCAACCAAATAAAAAATTTCTTAAATCGATTCATTTCCCATTAGAATTCGTTACTTGCCGAGCCTGAGGAAGAACTGGCAGAGTCATCGTAGTACCACGGTATTTTGAATCCACAGTCGCCTCGATCGCCAGCTTCCATATTTCCATTGCTGGAACCATACCCAGCATAACAGGAGCAAGTCCCTAACTCATGATCACATGTTCCTCTTCCAGAACACTCAATATTCTCATGACTGCCTTTTATGCTCGATATACTATTCAGTATTACTCCGTCTTCAGCGGTGGTAATCGTAGCTGCACCTCCTCCTTGAGTGAGATCGGCACTATTATCGTTATGATAGACTATCATAAAGGGCAGATCACCTAAGTCTTGAGTAAACTTAATGGATACTACGTTGCTTCCATCGCTTGTACACAATGAAGCGCCACTGGAGTATGTGATTTCTACATCAGTGATTGAAGCGATTGCAATGAGACTATCTCGGAAGGCAGCTGCACTTGAACCAAAAGAAATGAGTCCAGTAGTTTGCTGTCTAAAATACACTCGAAGGTTTCCAGCATCCGCAGTACATTGAAGCAGCTTAACTTCATGGTATTGTATATTTGGAGCCGCATATCCAGTTTCAGGATCGTCTCCAAAGGGGCACAAGAGCAATGAACAATCATGTCCACCAAATCGATTATCACAATGACATCCGTAGATCATATCGTAATCCCATGTGCGTGGGTTGTTTGGAGTAGCTCCATAGGTAGTGTATTCCAATTCTCCATTCCTAGAGGCCTTGTTTGCCAATTGTGCCAGACTAAGACATTGGCCATGGCCTGAACATTCTTCACTAACTCCTGGACAACGCATTTGATTGCAAGAAGCTCCGTCGAATCCATTGTAGCAGGAGCATAAGCCGGTTACAATATCACACACGCCCATATCAGAACACTCAGTGATTTGATGAGCTCGATCATTCGATATTGGATGGTCAAACCAAGACTTGCCTGAAGAACAAGATCGCTCAGAGCAGTCTCCTCCTGCCCATCCTGCAGAGCAGTCGCACTTGTACTCTGGAGAATTGGAACACACTCCATGGCCTGAGCAAGAAATTGCGCCGGGACACGAAGCTACTTCGTTTACTCTGAATCCACAGTCACCACGTGTTCCAGGAAGTCCTCTTCCATCACTAGTTTCGTAATTTGAATAACAGGTACACACACCGCTGTTAAGATCGCAGGATCCGCGACCAGAACAGTAAATGTTTTCTTTCGTACTAGCGACTGATAGAATGGAGTTCCCATCAGAATTCTCTAGAGAACCTCCTTTAGTTATGATGGATACACCTGTGCCACCGCATAAATTATAGTCAGCTGCATCTGTAGCTGCACAATCTATAGTGTGAGTGGAAGGACTCACCAAGTTATACAAGTCCCCAAAGTTCTCCAGAAATGTAATGGACACAATTTGCTTTCTAGCAGATTCGTCTAGACACACAAAAAGCCCGCTTTCAGAAAAAGTAATACTGACGTCACCTACTCCTGGAATGGCTTCCAAGATGGCTTCAAAGTCCAAGATTTCAGAATTCACAGGAATAGGTTCACTAGTGTGACCCTGGAATTGCAGCGTAAAGTACCCATTTTCTGCAACACAATGAATGAGTTGAACCTCATCCACTTGCCCTACTGTCATGGGATCATCTCCTTTGGGACATTCCATACGACTACAATCGTATCCGGTAAATCCTTGGTCGCACTCGCACCCATAAATTTTCTCAGCATCCCATATACTTGTGTAAGAGTAAACAGTACCAAGACCTGGGTCTTTGTAAATCGCATTGTATTTCATGTCGTATGGTTTCCCTCTTCCCCAACATGCACTGGGCGCTTCCTTGTACTGACATGCGTTTCCACTCATTCCCGGATCACACTGACAGATGCCTGTGGTTCGCTCGCACTTTCCTCTTCCAGCGCACTCCATTAAGTTATGAGCATCGTCGGTACCTTGGGCATAGTCATTCCAGGCATATCCTTTTGGACACATTTTGAGTTCACATGACCCACCCGTCCAACCTTCAAAGCAGTTACACTGGGTTAGCTCACACACGCCATGAGCGTGACATTGATTCGAGCAATGACCTGAAGTGCTGCTTATCAGCGCTCCAATCACCAAAATCTTCAATTGCATCATTCTTGCTTTGCTATATATGCGTTGTTGTTTCAACGGATAGTATTTTTACAATTTTTTATGTTCAATTGATGGTAAGTTGAGTCATCTTCTCCGTAAAGTGAAGTTCATTAATGCTTTGGTTTCTTCCTCGGTAGGGAAACGTTCCTGGTACCAAAAGGGGAAAGAAAGGGGGGTTTAAAGGGCAAGGACATGCTCTTGACGCTGATAATATTTCTAATACCGAGGTAGATGCAAGGGAGCGGCAACGAATTGCTGCCGAAAAGCGAGGAAATGAATGGCAAAACCGACTAGAGAAGAAAAGGCAAGTTCGGAACGCGAATACAGAAGTCGGAGCTGAAAGCAAAGGAACCGCAGCTGCTGCTCGAGATAAAATGTTTAAGGACATGACGAACTCGGAATGCGCAGAGCAACTCAATTCTGATCGAAATAATCTCGAGCGCTCGGGCTTCAATCCTTACGAGGCTGTAAATTCCTCATCGCATCGCGCAGTTTTTATATCCGATGAGTCACCGAATCAAATATTGGTGGAGTTGCTTGAGAGTGCAATGCACAAGTGTCAGCTCAATTCTATTTCGGATTTGATTCAACGCGCAGACGCCGTGGAAAATGCTGATGCCTCCTTGAGCAATACTTTGAAGAGGGCTGTAGATATACAGTTGCAACTCGCGATATTAGATTCTGCGGGTCAGTTGACACAAGATATTCTTGAATCTCTCTCCACTTCGTTTGAAGAACTATATGCTGCAAAAATGCGAGACACCGAAAGCGGGACTAAGAATGTAAATGTTCTTATGAAGATACTAGACAATATTCACAATAATCCAACTGAAGATAAATATCGGAAGCTCAGGGTGGAGAATGAAACGATAAAGGCTCGTTTGGTTCAATTCGCAAACGGGACTCCACTCAAAATTCTGTGCCATGCTGGTTTTCAGAAACAAACTGAAAATTCTGGGGAACTTGTATACGTACTTCCCATGGACGATGCTCTATTTGAACCAAAGTACTTTATTCTTAAACAGAAGCTAGTAGAAATACTGGTATAAAAATTATTAATTAAATAACCGATATTTCGTCAGGAGTACTTGAATCCATCGATTCATTCATTGATTCATCAAATACAGGCTTAATTTGCGGTTCAATTGGAGGAGACATTTCGGTTGCTGGCTCCTCTAACCGAATAGCAACAAAACCAGCAGCTATCATGGTAGCTCCTGCACTCCACAATGGTACACTTAACCCGAACTGTTTCTCAGTGTAATAGTAAATGACTCCTGATAAAAGAGTCCCGACTAATCTTCCACCAGCATTCGCCATGTAATAAAACCCCATATCCATGGCCAACTTATCTTTGCCAGCGTATCTCACGATAAAATAGGAATGAACGGCACTATTCACTGCAAATAAAATGGCAAAACAGAGAACTCCAAACACAAATACAATGTTGATACCCCACAATGCACCATCAGAATTACCTGTATTAATCAAATGACGATATAACGGATATAATATACAGCTCCACACTACCAACTGGGCTGCTGTTCCATAAGCCCAATTCTTCACTTGACTCACCGGAGGCAAACCATTGAATACCTTTGCCAACGAGGACAAATTTTCTTTACTGCTCTTTTTGAATAATTTTGAAACAGATGTTTGAAAAAACCCGTAGACAATTGTATATCCTCCGAGAAATAGCCCAACCGTCCAGTCCGACCAAAGTAGGGCTTGACTCAAAAACAAAGGCGCGGCAATTTCATACCATATATCACGAGCACCAAACAAGAAAAAACGAGCCAGAGATAATACATTCACATCTCTACCTTTCTGTAGAACCTTCAAATTAAACACAGCGTTCTTTTTGTTCATGCCTAAAAACTTGTCCATATACAGGATTGGCGCAGGCACAATCAGACCAATGATTCCAAGCAAAACACATACAGATGTAACAAGAGAGGTGAAATTTATAAGTATCGCCCCAACAATGGATCCAAACCCTTTAAATGAGTTCTTCAGTCCTGTTACCCATGCGACCAGTACAAATAACTTATCATCATCACCGGGTTTTGAGACCAGTTTAGGCATGCTCTTGCAACTTAGCTTCATGAGATCCTTTGCGATCCCACTTAGAGCTTGGCAGAATGTAATAAATGCAGTAGCTCCTCCTTTGTTAGTCATGGTTTCCAGATCACCGAAAATGGGCTCAATGGTCAATAAGAGCCCAAGACCCACAACCTGACATACCAAGGAGCAAAGAAGGGTAAATTTAAGACCATAACGAGTTGCAATAACTCCTCCAAATAAGTTTGTAAACACTCCGGCTAATTCATACATTGAAAACATCACAGCAATAAGTATGGCATTGAATCCCAGTTTATTAGCGTATAGAAGGATTATACTGCGGATAGCACCGTCAGTAATAGTAAACAGGTTGAACGACCACACAGTCACATACAGATTATGCACAGGAGCAACTGCTGAGTGTGATTCCATCAGGGTTGTAGCTTCTTGGTTTTATAGTATTTATTTTTAATTATGGTGATTCGATTTGTGTAGAAAACGAATTTTCCGTGTTCAAATCGGAGAAAAATTCAGATTCGAATATCTCCGTCATGCACAATTTTAAATACCGGAACAACCAAGTCGAAGGGCTGGCAAAGTCATGAACAGTATGGGTTTTGAGTGTCACCAGTGAAGCATATATACTTCTGTAATTGCTCATTAGCCCCAGAACTCAGGCTAAAGTTAAAAGTTTACATCGGTCTCTATAATTAGCTGCTCTCTTGTCAAAACGAATATTTTTTTAATCAATTCAGTAACACCTGAACATGCTATTATCTTGCTCGGAACTGCTGCCCTCTATGTGATGAAGTTCGTTCTTTTTGATGAATTCCTTTCCTTTTCCTCATGGCAGTTTATCCTATTATTTTATCTTGACAAAGCAAAGCCATTAAAGGAGGACATGTAGTTGTAATTTCTGATTCTGTTATTCCTTATTCTATGTTATAATCAATAAATTGAATAGGGGAAAGACGCAATATGTCTAGAAAAACCGGGGATGTATATTCAAGTTTTGCTTCGTTTGAACAACGCATATAAAGTATAAACGCAACGATGCAATGCCGCCCAGCATGACAAATAACTTTACAAAATGAAAATTCAGCATTTCGCTTATTAGCTTTTGGATTTCACTTCTTTCTCGATAATGGTTAATACTCCTTTAGGAATCCTCATTACTAAAACTCCCCTCAATTAAACTATTTAAGTATCACCGTTGGGAGTGATAAACAATTCATGGACACTTTCGTCGGCATATCTTTGTCTATGTTTGCCGATTGCTCCTTTGTTGTTTAAATGCTATGCAACAGAGTGTGCACAATCCTTACATGCAAATCCAATGCCTGCATTGTTTCCATCACTGTGACTCTTCTTAAAAGGTTCCATTTTGCATTATATTCATATAAACACTGCATCTACAACCAATAGTTCGTTAATCGCAACATCCAAACAGGACAGTCCCAGGATCCAATCGGGTCCAGATCGATACATATAGGAATTCTTAAGCACTCTCCCGAAAACGTAAATTGTGCAACTGCTTCGACTAAGCTCGTCCTCAAAAGCGACTAGCGGATTTTCTTGGGAGACTTCGGCTTCATAAATGCGCTTCTTGGTGGAGGTACAAAATCTCAAAATCGTTTGAATCTGTTGCTTCGTCTTTGTATGGACATATCAACCTTTGTAGATATGGAGCCACTTACGTTCTACGTTCAATTCTCAATCGTCTATGTGATTTATTTAATGTAATTAAATTTAGTAATTGGGAGACGTAAATGTATCTTATCTTCAAATTCGATAGAGAAGTCGACAGCTTCGAATTAAAATCTATTAATTCGTTAGTATGGGATTGGGACGAACGACTTCCTTTGGAATATTTCCATACTATTCTGAATATATATTTACTCAATTAAACAGGTTTATTCCATCTAAGAAGCCAATTCCTCATCTACATGTGAACTCTCGGCAGGTTTCTCCACAGTTTCTTGCTTGGTGTCAACCATCTCTTCATTTGGTTGGTCAATTTCTTCTCCTTTCTTCTCATTCTTGTCTAGTTTATCAGTTCCTTCACTGCACGCCGCTGCAAGTTGTTTTCCCATTTCTTCTGTAGTCCCAACTTGTAGCTTCTCGTCGTTTTGTTTATCTTCCATTTCTTCAACTTCTTCAGAATCCTTATTAGAAACTTTGATTTTTTTTCGAGCTGAAGCGCCTCGAAGTTCTTTTAAAAAGTTAGACAACATCGAAACAAATTGAGCACGTACGATCCAATGAAGCCTCCAAAGGTTCCACAAAGTCTTCAAACTGGGTCAGCCGAAGAGCCATTAAAATGTCCTTCGCGGATAGAGTTTGTCGCTTTTGGTTCTTGCAGTTCTCATTCGCGCTGTTGTTGGATAATTAACTAAAGGAGGATCACAACGTATATACTTACGTCGAAGTCAAGTAGAGAATGAACACACCAGCTGATCTGGCGAAGGCATGCTTCGCTTCCTTACTCACTGATATTCCCTCAGGAAGCTTGCCCTTGAGGATTCTAGCCACACTTGCTTGAGGTAGTTCGAACTCTTTATCCAGCGCACTCATCGTACAATAAATAGAGTTCACAGCACTATTCAAAAAAGCATTCGCTTAGAACTCACCTACCTATTACTATAATAATATTCAGCAAGAACTACGCGGAACGGTCCCCTCTTTTCAGGTACGCCCCAGTTTCTTCCATAATAAAATGCTACGTTCCTTCTTATATTTGTTTTTTTTAAAGTTCCATTTTAGAACATAGTATTAATCTATTGAGGTCTTTCTGCAGGATTAAGTCTGATGAGATCGTCAATTCTGAGAATAGTAACTGCAGCTTCACAAGCAAATCTGAGCGACTTGACCTTGCTAATTGCAGGCTCAACAACACCGTATGCGAAGTTATCCCTCACAATGCCGTTGACAAGGTCCAATCCACTAAACTGTAGTGCGGTTTCCCCTTGAAGTTGAGCTCGGGCATGATGGGCTCTAAGGTTAGCAATCAGTTCAGTGGCATCAAGTGCGGCATTAACAGCAAGTGTGCGCGGAATAACTAGAAGTGCTTGTGCGAACTCCACGATAGCTAGTTGCTCCCGAGATCCCAATGAGTTTGCATATTCCTCAAGGTGTACTGACAACGCAGCTTCAACAGCTCCACCACCTGCAACCAAAGTGTTACTTTCCAAAGTGCGCTTTACGACGCAAAGAGAATCATGAATAGACCTCTCAACTTCGTCCAGCATGTATTCATTGGCTCCTCTGATCACAATAGTTTGAGCTGCAGTTTTAACACATCCCTTGATGTAAAGGAGCTCTCCATCTCCTAGCCTCTCTTCGCTAACTTCGCGAGCACTGCCTAACCATTCTGGGTCGTAAATTTCACTACCTTCTGCGTCTGCAAGCGTAAGAACCAATTGCCCGCCAGTGGCTTTCGCAATGCGACGAAGATCATCTTTAGGACAACGGCGAACTGCAATGCATCCAGCTTCAACGAAATACTTCAAACAGAGGTCATCAATACCCTTGGTGGTCATAATAACATTTGCACCTGTGCGAATGATACTCTGAATTTTTTCCTTGGTAATTTCTACTTCGCGTTGTTGAAGTTTCTCCAGTTCGTTTGGATCTTTGACCAAAATCTGCACACCGAGTTTCATTTTATGCCTCGATAGTGGGAAATCTAACAGAGCGATCTTGGCATCCTTGATAAAGGTTGGCATACCTTGTGCAGCACGAGTACAGTTAATTGCGTATCCATCAACAAGTTTACTTTCCTTGCTGCTCCGACCATGCGCTTTCACAATATTCACGGCTTTCACAGGGTAAACGAAGGAACCATCTCCGCGCTCAGTTTTCACGTTAAGAATAGCAGTCACTGCCATCTCTGCAAACATCTCACTCTCCGGACCAATGATCTTCGAATTCATCGAAGTTCTGGCCGCCATAATCAAATTACTGCGTTCCATTTTAACAAGAGGAATGGTGAGGTTAGCTTTGATGAACTTGATTGCTTCTTTCAAAGCAAGTTTGTAACCGGTGATTACGGAGGTGGGATGAATTCGTTGTTTGACCAATTCGTTTGCTCTCTTGAGCAACTCTGCAGCAAGAATAACCACTGATGTCGTTCCATCTCCGACTTCTTGATCTTGCAGTGCTGCAAGTTCACACAATACTTTACCAGCAGGATGCTCCACTTCAAGGAGTTTCAAAATGGTTGCGCCATCATTCGTGATGGTAACTTCTCCAACACCGTCTACAAGCATTTTGTCGAGTCCAACTGGTCCGAGACTGCTCTTAACAATGTTAGCAATAGACACTGCTGCCAGCATGTTCTGCGTTCTAACATCTTGCCCAGTTTCTCTGGATCCATCGAGGGTAAGCATTCCTGCACTCATTGTATCTCACGGTTTGATAGAATGGACTGATTGTTCCAGAAGCACAACAAAGATATTAACGTTTTTTTTGTATCAAGTTAATATTTACGAAATTTATTATTTGAATTCCGTCGTTGTCCTTTTTTCTTGCAATAATTGCCTTCTTTCTCACTGATGAGGTCTTGTTAGGAACAGAAGGATCCGAATAACAGAATGTCTGATGTATTACCGACAAGGGAAAAAAGAGAAATGGAGACGATGGATTGAACTCGTTTTGGTTAGAGCTTTGAGAACGATCATTTTCAGTGTGAAGTATTAGTCTCCCGAGTATTTCGAATAACTAAATGTGTGATGGATAAAATACAATTATTTGATATTCAAAACAAGTGGATGAAAGGAAGGTCCATGATACCAGGATGAAGTGAAAGTGCCCCGCATACGGAATTAATAGAACACCATAGTAAAATGTATGAAATTGTTAAGACCCTCGTGCTAGAGTTGAAGCTAGCCAGTTCGATAAGAGATTTTGTTAGTACAAAATCGCATAGCTAGCTAGTTATTTGGTGATTCATTTGACGTTGCTCCCCCTGGAACCAGCGAGCAGGACTTCGAAAGGTCGGCAAGAAAATCAACATATCAATTTAAAAGAGCAAGGCCTCTTGATTCAATTTCTTAATTTGTTTCTGGACAAGCCTCGAAACATCATACCTCCTGTTGATATCACATCAGAATGGGTTGTGCCAGTTCTAAATCTCCTGAATCGTTGCAAAATGACGCGATTCAAAAGAAGATTCTCAATGATAAAAGAGTTCAAGATCGTGTTTTGAAATTGCTTCTGTTAGGAACTGGCGACTCTGGCAAAACAACAGTATTCAAACAAATTAGAATTCTCTACGGAGAAGGTTTTAGCGATGAAAAAAGGGCTGCGTTAAAGCTTGCCATTCACAATAATTTAATTCTGGGAGCGCAGGCGGTTATTCGTGCAGCAAATGACAGTGTAGCGGGAAAGCCTTTGAATGACGAAGCCCTTAGACGCGGCGATAGCCTCCTTAGACTTGAAGAGAACCATGAGATGAACGCAGATATCGCAGCAGACATTGCTTTTCTTTGGAATGATGATAATTTTCAATCCGCATGGAGTGAACGTTCTAACTTCCAGGTTTTGGATGGCTGGGAAGATTTTGCCAAACAGTGTCATAAATATCCAGAGTGGGGCGGTCCTAATTGGATTCCTAGTATTCCAGATGCAATCAGGGCAAGAGTTCGTACATCAGGCATTTTAGAAGAAGACTTTTATATTGATCAACTTCGGTTCACTTTGATAGATGTAGGAGGTCAGCGAAATGAACGTCGTAAATGGATTCATTGTTTCCAGGAGGTATCTGCGGTTATTTTTGTAGCTGCTATATCTGAGTATGATCAAGTACTCTTTGAAGCCCGAGGAAAGAATCGGTTGGAAGAAGCCGTAGAGTTATTCGATAACATTTGTAATTCTGAGTGGTTCACCAAAACGAATTTGGTCCTGTTTTTGAACAAAAGTGATATATTTAGATACAAGTATTGTGAACGAAAAGTGCCCATTAACAAGTCTGGTCTGTTTCCTGATGCTCCTACTTCTTTTGAATACAAAGAGGGTGTTGACTGGATGAAAACACAATTTCTTTCGAGAAACCGTGTCCCAGGCAAACATATATTTGCCCATATAACATGCGCCACAGATACCTATAACGTTCAAGTTGTTTTCGACGCGTGTAAGGATTCGCTATTGCGGGAAAGTTTAGAAACACTTGGCCTTATGAGCTAACTTTTAACAATAATAATAATAGAGGAAAAGGTTATTGAAGGTGCTGCAGCAACTTGGTTCGTTCTTCACATTGCCGATGAACAGTTGCTTGCAAAATCCGAATCTCAGAATCTTTCTGTCTTACCAGTGTTGAAAGTTTAATCACATGGTGCTCCAAAGCCTCCAAGCCTCCATGGTCTACTTGGTCGTTCTCACTACTCAGGAGTGTTTTTATTTGGGCATCTCTAGATTGTAGCTCAATCAATTTTGAATCCAACTCACTTTGAATACGACTGGTTGATTTCTGAGTAGCCTCAAGTTCCATTTCAACCTTTTCTAGTTGCTCTTGTTGATTTTTATTTTGACACTGCAGCACTAGAAGTGATTGTTTCTCAATTATCAGGCACTCATCCAATTCTCGAATTTTAGTTTCTGAATTTCCTCTTACTGTATTCAATTCTGACATCAGAATGGTCTTTTGTTCCTCGGAGGAATGAAAGCTAGCATTCAATGCATCCATTGCACTTTGTAGTTGTAAAATTGTCGTGTTTTTTCCCCGAAGCTTGATATCATATTCTTTCAACTGAAGACAAAGGCCTTCAACTCTTTCTGTATTCGTTTGCTTGAAAAAATTCATCTCTTGAACCAATGCACTAATACAAGCTTCTTTCTTCAGTATCAATCCACTAATACAAGTTTCTTTGTCCGCTATTAATTCCGCCGCGTTTTGCTTCAATTGCGAGGAATGCTCTAGATTCAATTTTACAAATGCTTGTTCCGCCTTTGCTTTCTCGTCGTTGTTAATCTTGCGTAAGATTTGAATTTCTGATTCCAATCTTTGGTTTGATTTTGCTATCATGGTGAATTTGGATTCAAGTTCATCTCTGTTTTGAGAAAGAGTTCCCAGCGTGGCTTCGCGATTGGATATCGCATTAGAATAGTGAATCTTCAGTTTTTCAATTTCAGCATTATGCAGTTTCAAAGATTCGGCGGATTTCTGGGATATCTGGTTTATTTCTCCTTCAAAGTGTATCGCTTTTGTTTGAAAAATATGTAGTTGACTTTTGACTCTTTCTTTCTCCGCGACCAGCTGTTTGTAGGTTTCTTCTTGGTGGCTAACGAGACTTTCCAGTTCATCTACTTTATTCTGGAACGATTTTAGTTCGGTTTTTGTCATCTCGTTGTATTTCCCAACAGATCGCCACTTTTCTTCTTTGGTTTGTACTTTATTTTCTAAATCGATGAATTTGTTTTGAATAGACTCCAAATTCTTTTGCATCGCGTCGCCTTCCTTTGCATATTTTTCTTTACTTTCTCTCATTTCCTTTTTCAAATGCACTACTTCGTTCTGAAAGGAATGCAATTCTTTCTTTACACTGTCGTTTTCGTTTACGAGTTCTATATTGATTTCATGAACCGCCTTAAGCGTTTCGTGTATTCTTTTTTGAACAATCTGACCAAAATCCGTGATTAGATGCTGATTCAAATCTCTCAAATTATTCTCTGTGAAATTCCTCAACTTTTTGTTTTCCAATTTCAAATTTGAAATGTCCTTCCGCAAACTAGACAATAATTGCTCTTGCTCATTTTCTTTATTTGACTGCTGCTTTTCTAAAATCCTAGTATTCAATTCCTTTCTCAGCTTATTCATTTTATTCTCATAGTCTTTCTTAAGTTTGTTGGTGGTTTCTTCGATTGATACTTGGCGTGATAGATGCAAAAGCCGTTGAACTTCAGCAGGCGTTTTCATTTCACTGTTGTTATTTTCTGAACTACTTTGGAGCAATTTGTTTTTAGTTTCTTCTAATTGTTGTTCTAAAGACCTTATTTCGCTAAATACCAAATAGGACACTCCGCAATACCTTGGCTCCGAATAAGTGGTTTTGTTTCAATGTATAGTAGAAAACTTACTTGCAAACTGTCTCGTGCTTGTGCATCTCCTTCACACGATCAGGAAGCATGTCTTTAGTTGGTCCAGTGTGAAGCTCCTCTCTTGTGGGCTCCTTGAGAGAAAGCTTCCTCATCTTCAAGTCAGCAACGGCTCAATTTGAGAACTGCGTCAAAAGCGTTTCACTCTAAAATTACGGGTGTGCATTTGGAGAGAAACATCTATACTCGTCAATATGTCAGATGAGACAAAGTCAAAGGGCAAAAAAAGATTCTCTATGCTGAATGCAAAGAAGAAAGTGGCCTCGATGACAGGAGAATCTAAAGTAGGAAGAGCCACTCTGATCAAGTTGCTAGGAGAAGATGCAGACAATGTTGTATCAGCACTCAAAAGCGCAGTTACCAAGCTTGATAGCCATGCACAAGCAAAGGAACTGAAGAAAGTTTTCTTTAAATGGCTGTTAAAAGCCTCTGTTCTTATAAACAACAAAGACTTGAACAAAGAAAACACGCAACATCTACGTGAGCCACTTCAAATGTGGGCAGAGCGTTTGGTAGCTGCATATGAAAAGAACCCCCAAGGTAAACGATCTGTTTCAGGGTTATCCCAAGGTCTTAAAAATATTGGGGTATTGCTCGAGAAGCTACTGGAACCACTAGCACAAGAGAAGAATGTGGATAAAATCACCCTGTTGTTCAATTACTATGCAGACCCGACATTTTTGCACAATTTGTTCAATAAACCGGAGGTACATGAAGAGGCTGAAACAATAGTTGAAAGTATCCAAACTATTTTGGTCCCTTTTCCAAGTGTGATGCACAATCCAGAAACTATTCGTCTGGCAGGGCTTCGAAAGAATTTATTGGAGCAGGAACTTTCCAGTCCTTCATTTGCACATTGCTTAAGTAAAGAGAATCCTGGAATGGGGATTCAATTTTCAAAATTTCTTGAGAATCAAGATGGTGAGATTGGTACTCTTTTTCGTTTCATGCTTGCTGAAGTAGAATTTTCCTGCATCTCCTCCACTGAACTACGATCTAGTCGTGCCGCGGGGCTATCTCGCAAATACAGGAAATCATTTGCGAGCCATTTTTCAAGTTTACTGCCTACAATAGATGAGAATATATCTTCTCAGAGTGTATCGAAAAATGTATTTGCAGCCGCGCGTGAAGCTGCTCAAAATCTACTCGAAGAAAGATTCGATGACTTTTTGATGTCCCAGGAATACGTGACACATCAGAAGGCAATGGAAACCGAACTAGACGACCTACTAGACGGATTTGGCGATAGTCTTTCTTAAAATTTATAATATTTAATCAATTAATTGACACGAACTGTTTTTCGAAATACTACTTTGTTCTTACCCTCGAAGTCTAGTTCCTGGATCTTTATATTTTCAGGGTCTTTTTCGACTAGATACTGCAGAAATTGTTCATATGTAGTAACTTGTGAACCATCGACAAGTCTGCGAGATGGAAATTGAGCAGAATAAATACAACATGGCACAACGGCGAAAGGTTTGTTCATTGCCAACGCCAAATCAACTAGTGGTTCGGTTGCTTGATCAGGATGCATACCACATACCAAGTCAAAACCTGTCAAACGCTCAATAACCATTTCAAAATCTGTGATTGAATTTGAAAGCTCGCCAGAGAAATCATCTCCCCCATCTGTTGTTGCATCATCATCATTTTCATCACATTCTTTTTCACACTCATGAGTACATAGTCCTCTTCGAGTCATGGCTACGGTTTTCGCGTCCTCAATTCGCTCATTCAATTCAGATTCCGTCATGTCAAATTCACTTTCGGGCAACATGCCAAGTTTTCTCAATAAATCATGATCCAGAAAAATACGAATATGATCAACTGGTATGCAATCATCTTCTGGAGTTCTGGTCACATACTTACTCGCAGAGAATTTAGAATTTCTGTGATAACATCCCTTAAGAAACCGCTTAGCAAATCGAATAGTAGAAAGTGCACGAGGTTCGACAACAGTAGTTTGAATTCCTCGCAAGTTCAGTAATTCAAAACCTAGTTCACCTTTCCCTTTTTCAAAACATTACATTGATTGGCAAGCTTGAAAGAAAAACTTACCACCAGCAACATCCAGCACTTTTGTTTCGTCTCCTATATCCAATGTATCTACAAGAAATCGTCGAAATGTTGAAACCCGATTTCGATTTCTAACTTCTACCCTGCGGCCTCCCCATTTGCGTCTCTCTCTAACCTGATCTTTCATCTCTCCTCGTTGATTTTCGGGGTGTTTGAAAAAACAGTCCTCTCCGTAAACACACTCCCCGCGTCTTCGCCAATGGCGACACACCGCCCGTTCCGATTTCGGTTCGATGTGAATTTTGGCACAGTGTACGTGACCCCATTTACCATCGCCATGATGTATGGGCAATACTCTATCCTTAGAAGGGACCATGTCTTTCTTGCACAATGGACATTCGTCTCGGAAGGTACACACGAAACCCACTGTCTCAGTCGCCATTCAAATGATGCGGATAGGTCCGCGATAGAATACACCGTCGGTTAAGGTGATTTTTTTTCACACGAACAAACCAAGCAACGGAGTCTCAAATAGTATGCTCGAAGTGAGATTCATCTTTTTCTATTTAATAAAGATTCAAAAATTGACAAATGAAAATTGACGTCGGAAGGTTTGGGTTAGTATTGATTTCGCCACATTCCAGGATAAATACAGTTCTTCATCAATAAATCGTTGCTGTCCCGGAATTGTTTCACTGACCTGACCATTCATCTCCTTTTCATCCAGTTTATTACATCAAACAAGGAAAGAGGCCGTATCAGCATGTCGAAGGCGAATGATGTCGCAATTTAAAACTGACCTGCGAAACTTCCCTAGGCCTGCGGTTCCTAGATTTAGGCTCGATTATAAGAGAGCAAAACATGATGATGTCCGGCGAAAATACCAGTAAAGCCGAGAAACTTCTTAAGGGGGGCTTCCCGTTTCGGATCATTTCCATGTTTTCGCGGCATTTTCAGAGCCAGTTATAGTTAACACTAGTAGTAGAAAAACGCGCTATGTGAAACTTTCGATCAAAACCCCAACTTTCGACCAAAACCCCAACTTTCGACCAAAACTCCAACTTTCATTGTCTTTCATCGACAATATGGAGGAAACTAAAGTGCTTATACTTGGAGGAGGTTTCGCTGGTACTTCCGTTGCTACAGC
>Ga0209491_10003507_pt1 | contig 25775 bp, 16 predicted proteins | sample BON02_FD_187213 | JGI IMG/M metagenome (GOLD analysis project Ga0209491, IMG submission 187213) | Freshwater microbial communities from Lake Bonney liftoff mats and glacier meltwater in Antarctica - BON-02 (SPAdes) (version 2) | ecosystem: Environmental > Aquatic > Freshwater > Ice > Glacier...
GGGGGCTAAAGAGCGCGCCGGCCCCGCATTCCTTGCACCTGCGATTGCGTAAAGGTGGGTCGCGCGAGGCGGTCGGGCGGGCTTGAGCGACGGGAAGAAGAGTGACTTGCCGGCGCGCGCGCGTGAGTGCGGCGGCGGCGGCGGCGGAAGGGCACGGCGGCGGGGCGCACAACACCTGACGCCTTGTTTGCTTTGCACTTTGAACGCTTGTCCATCCCACTGCCAGCGGTCCAGCCGTCGCGCCTCTGACCCTCACCACCACCTTGGCCTCCTCGGCGCACCTTCTAGCCCTCGCTCGGGCGCTCAAACACGTCCTCAAAGCGGCGCCCGGCGGGGACCGACGGCGGCGCGCGCGCGGCCCTTGCGCCGCCGCCGCCGCCGCCCCCGCTTCCCCCTCCCCGTCCTCCTCCCCCTCCCCCGTCGCCCTTTTTCTTCAGCGCCGCGTCAAACTCGCGCGCCTCCACCGCGTTGCGCTGCGAGTCCGTATCGCTCTCGCTGTCGTAGATGATGGCGTCGGCCCCGCCCGCGCCGACGACGCCCCTGCCCCCGAGCCGCCGCCGCGCCGCGAGCCTCTTTGCGGCCAGCGCCGGCGCCGCGATGGCCGCGTTGCGCTGGCGTTGGCGGCCCGCCGCGCGTCCGTTTCACCTCTTTTGGCGTAGCGAGGTCCACACTGGACGACACGGCGACACGCACACACTCACACATTACACACACACGCACACTACACAAACACTCAAACACACTCACTGCCTTGCTCCCTTGGCCCCACAGGCCCTCCCTTGTCCACCTCCTCTCGGGCCCCGGGCCCCACACCCGCGCCCCCCCCCTTTCTCCTCCCTCGGATGCGCGCGGTCGTCCAAAAGGTCACGAGCGCGGCCGTAGAGGTGAGCAAGGGGCTCGTCTTTTGTGGAAGGATTGATACGGGGATCAGGCCGTCGCGGTCGTCGTCGCCGTCGCCGTCGCCGTCGCCGCTCTCTTGCCCGCGCCCTCTTGTCGATCGCCCCGCTCTCCGTCGCCTTGGCGCCGCCGCCGCTCTCGAACGAAAACAAAACACGACCGAAAACAAAACCATAAACAAGGAAAGGTCGACGGCGCCGTCGTCTCCTCGATCGGACCAGGGCTCCTGTGCCTGGTGGGCCTCGCCAAGGGGGACACCCAGGCCGAGATCGAGCAGCTCGCGCGCCGCATCCTGCGCCTGCGCGCATTCTCCCTGAGCGACGGCGGCGGCGGCGGCGACGGCGGCGACGGCGACGGCAGCGGCGGCGGCGCCCGGCCGCCCGCCCCCTGGAAGGCCTCCGTCTGCGGCGTGGGGGGCGAGGTCTTGCTCGTCTCGCAGTTCACTCTGCACGCCCGCACGCACCGCCGCTCCCACCCTGATTTCTCTCGCGCCATGTCGCCGGCCGAGGCCGCGGACAGGTGGCGGGCGTTCGTCGACTTTGCGCGGCGCGAGGGGCTGGCGGTCGGCGTGCGCGGCGTCTCGGACGGCGCCTTCGGCCGGATGATGCAGGTATCTTCTGTCAACGACGGGCCCGTGACGTTCATCCTGGACACCGCCGACGCGGACGAGGCGGCGGGGCCCGGGGGCGCGGGCGGGGCGGCGGCGGCAGGGACGGCGACGACGGCAGAGACGAAAGAGACTGCGACGCTGACAGAGACGAAAGAGACTGCGACGTCGGACGTCGAGGCGCCAGCCGGGTCTGGCGGCGGCGGCGGGGGGGGCGGGGGGGGCGGGGGGGGGCGTGAGCGGCAGGGGTGGCCGCGGCGTCCGCGGCCGGGGCAAGGGGGCGGCAGCAGCCTGAAGACAAGCGAGTGAGACGAGGTGCATCGGAGGTCATCCGTCCCTCCGTCCTACGTCTACCGTCCCTCGGTCTCTCCGTTTGCGGTGCGGTGCGGCGACGCCCGCTCGCGCGCGTGTCGGGGCGCTCCCCCCCCCCGTCCTCTTTCCCTCCCGTCCTCTTCCCCCCCCGCCCCCCCCGGCCCCGTCGGAACACCATGACGCCGGCCCTGTTCCACCCCCCCACCAAGTTGGCAAGAGATTCTGTCCGCCCTTTGTTGTCCTGCGTGACCCACCACACCGATTCTAACCCGCGGGCGCAAAAATCAACCGATTACTCTGAACCGTTTCATAACGTCATCGAGTTTTGAAATGATCTTACAGCGGCGGCGGTCCATTTGGAGGGCCCTTTTTGGGCCCTTTGATAATCCCATAGAGCAGTCCTGGCGGCGTTAAAGGCCATCTCCGCGGCGTGCCAAACCGCCAGTCGAACTTCCGCCGCCGGCGCGTCCGCCTGGACGAGCAGGAGTGCGCTCGTTGCCGCCGCCCCTATTTCCCTCTGCACATACTCCCTACCCAATTTGGCTTGTGCCCCCGCAGGGTCGGCCCCGGGAGAGGAGGTCGCGGGCGGCGACGACGGCGGCGGCGGCGGGGCGGCCGTCGGACGACCCGCCGACTGCAGCACGGCGCAAGTCCGGGACGGCGCCCGACGCCTGCGCCGTAACCGCCGTAACCGGCGAGCTCTCGTCGCCCACCCCAGCGCCGGCGGACATGGTGGTGGGCGTGGTATACCAAAAGGCCACCTCGCCGTTTGGCGGCCGCTTCAAGGTCGACGACCCGGCGCTCATCCGCACGCGGGTCGACGAGTGGCGGATCCGGGCCGTGGGGGGACCGCCGGTTGGCTCGGTGTCGGCGTCGACCTGTGCAAGCCAAAACACAGATCGCACAGCTGGGTGAGCGTGGTGATCTACATGCTTGGCCCGCGCTATGAGCGTACCTGGTGCTTTGCTGATCTTGTCGAGATGCCCAAGGTTCCGACGGGCCAGAACGTGTGCGACGCCGTTCTCTCGGCGCTGAAGCGCGGCGTCGGCTTCGACCCTGCCGGCGACGACGGCGACAGCAACAGCGACCCGGCGCTCGTCTCGTTCATGTGTGACGGGGGCAAAAACCTGACGGCCACATCAGCGGCACGGGCGCGATAATGAATCGCAGTGTGGGGTTCGATGTCAATCTCCTGCGCTACCTGGCGCACCTCACCGACGGGGCCCTCAAGAAGCAGTTTGAGACGCTGCACGAGGCGACTGATTCGAACGAGAAAACCAAGCGATACGGCGGCCACACGCTCCACCACGCAAACGTGCTGGTCAACCTCATGGCCAACATGAACAGCGCGGCGCCGCACGCCAAGCAGCTGGCCGCACGCGTGCAGGCCCTGACCAAGGAGGTCAACACGTTTTATGCTGTTCCTCATTTACAAATATGCCGACGACGACACGATCGCCTTTATATCACCCCCTTTCCCGGAGGGGGCGCAGAAAAAAGGCAAAAGAAAGCGGCGCGCAGATCACCGGCCGCCGCTGCCGCCCGCGCGCCGCGCCGCCGCCGCCGCCGAGGCCGCCGAGGCCGCCTGCTGGATCCAGGACGCCGCCACGCTCAGCCGCTGCTCGCCCGTCGGCTGGCGGTACAGGTAGGCCCCGCGCCGCATCAGCTGCGCCAGCGGGCCCTCGACCGTCACGCCGCCGCCGCCGCCGCTGCCGCCGCCCTCCGCGCCGCCGCCGACGCGCACGCCGGCCAGCGCCAGCGCGGCGCCCAGCGGCGACGCGCGCACGCGCGCGGCCACGTCCGCCGGCAGCTCGAACGGCAGCGCAACGGCCGCCTGCGCCGCGCCCAGCGCCATCATGGAGCCCAGGTGCTGGTAGCGGAAGGGCAGCAGGGGGCGGCCCGTGATGGCGGCCCACAAGTTCCACGCGGCGTAGTCCGCCTGCTGGAAGGCGACCTGCGCGGTGGCCGGCAGCGGCGGCGGCGGGGCGGCCGAGGCGCCGCCGGCGCCGCCGTCGCCGCCGTGCCCGGCCGCCCTCCTCGCCGGGTCGTCGGGGTCGCCCACGGGGCCCCGCGACGCCGCCGTCGCCGCCGGGTCCGAGGCAGTTGCCGCGTCGCCCAGGGCAAAGACGCGCGGGTGCCCGACCACGCGCAGCGACGGCTCGGTGGCGACCGTGCCGCGCGGCGTCGTCGGGAAGGGCAGCGGCAGGCGGCTGGCGACGGCGTTCGCGGGCGGCGGCGAAGACGCTGCCGACGATGAGGACGAAGACGGGGCGGACGGCGCGGTGACGGGCGCCGACCCGGCCGTCCAGACCACGAGGTCGGCGCGCTGCTGCCAGGCGGAGGAGCCGGGCGAGGGCGACGCCGACGAAGGCTCGTAGAACACGGTGCAGGGCTCGAGCGGCGTAACGGCGGCGGCGTCAGATGCTCCCGCTCGCTGCCCCCAGCCGTCTGCCGCCTCGGCCCCCTCCGGCTCGCCCTCGGCCGCCCCGAGCCTGGCCACGCGCACGCCCGTCAGCACCTCCACCCCCAGGGACGACAGCGCCCGGCGCGCCGCTTCCCGCTGCCCGGCGGGGCTGCCCTCGAGGATGTCGGACCCCGGGGTCACGAGCTGCACGCGGGGGGGCGGCACCAGCAGCAGCGGCGCCGACGCCGACGCCGCCGCCGACGACGGCGACGAGGACGACGACGACGCCCGCACGCGCTCGGCCAGGACCGTCGCCAGCTCGACGCCCGAGTAGCCCGCGCCGACCACCACGATCGTGCGCTGGCGCGGCGGGGAGGCGGCGCCCGCGGCGGCGGCGGGCGCCAGCACCCGCCGCTCGAGCGTCGCCTTCACCCGCTGCGCGTCCTCGACCGACACGAAGGGCACGGCGCGCTCGCGGACGCCCGGGACGCCGCGCGCGTCGGCCTCGGCGCCGAGGGCGACGACCAGGTAGTCGTACTCGACGACGTCGCCCGAGTCGAGCACGACGCGGCCGGCCGCGGCGCGCGGCTCGCCCGCGCGCCAGGCCTGGTGCCGCTCCCGCTGCTGCGCCTCGGCCGACGCCCCGCCGCTCTCCTCGACGGCCGCGACGCGCGCGCGCACAAACCGCACGTCGTACGGCGCGAGCAGCTGCGCGAACGAGGGCGCGACCTCCTCGTCCGTCGCCCCGCCGTTGAGCAACTCGTACAGCAGCGGCTTGAACACGAACCGGTCGCTCTTGTCGACCAGGGTGACGCGGGGCTTGAAGGGCGACTGCAACAGAGCGGAGGAGCTGGGGGAGGAAGACGAGGAGGACGCGCCCCCGCCGCCTCGCGCCGCCCCTCCTCCTCCTCCTCCTCCTCCGCGGGGCCACAGGAGCTCCTCGAGCTTGACGGCGGTGTAGAGGCCGCCGAAGCCGCCGCCGAGGATGCAGACGCGGGGCGGGCCCGTGTAGAGCGGGGCGGCGGGCGAGGGGGCGGCGGGCGCGGCGGGCGCGGCGGCGGGGGCGGCGGCGGCGGCGGCGGCGGTCGAAGCGGCGCCCGGGCGGGCGCCGTCGGCGCGGCCCCAGAAAAACGGCCTGCTGATGACGCTGCTAGGGAGTCCGCGGGGCACGCCTGTTGCGATTGGTTGAATGATGGGTGGGAGTTGTGTGAGTGAGGTGTGCGCGCGTGAGAGACAAAAAGAGAGTGACTCCTCGTGTGTGGAGGAGAGTCCTTCCGTCACCCCTCGAAAGCACGCACCGCTGCTGCGAGAGGCGCGGGCCGCGGCCGCGCGCACGGCCGCGCTCAGCATCGGAGCGACGGCAGGCGAGCGTGCCGCGGCTGCGGGCGTCGTCGTGGAGCGTCGGGGGCGGAGGGAGCGAAGACCCATCCAGCCTTCTTCTGGCTCTCTCTGTTTTGTGGTGGTTGCGCGGGTGGGCCAAGTGGGGGGGGAGACGAGGGACGACAAGTGGGAGATGTCGGGGAGGAGGCCAGTCAATTGTGTGCAGGTGATATGGATGACTCGTCGGGGATATGACCGAAGAGTGAGGAGGGACCGTCTCGTCTTTTCCTGAGCGCCGAGCGGCGTCGGGCCGAGGGCGCGCGTCGGCCGCTCGCCCTCGCGCGCCGGCGTCTGCCGACAACAAAAACCCGTCGTTGGTCGTCGATCATCCATCAAACGACAGAAACATCACCCTCTCAAATCAAAAACCCACAACACCATACCAACACACAAACCCACATCTCATCCACACACAACCAACCAAGCAAAAAACCAACCAACAACATGCCTCCCCCCCGGCCGCGCTCGGCCGGCGTCAAAAAGCGCACCGCCGCCGCCGCGACCCCGGCCCCGGCCCCGCCGCCCGCTGAGCAGTCAGGCGACAACGCCAACCTCTTGCGCGACGAGGAGCACACGTCGCCGATGAGGCAGCCGCAGCCGCAGCCGCAGCCGCAGTCGCAGCCGCAGCCGCAGCCGCAGCCGCAGCCGCCAAACAACAACAACAACAACAACCGCCCGCCGCCCGTCGCCGTGACGCCGCCCGCAGCGGACCCACCACCGCCGCCCGCGTCGCCCGTGCGCCGCCTCTACGACCGCCCCGCCACCCCGTGCCCCCTGCGTCTGGGGAGGCACTTTCTGCGCGCCGAGTCGGCTGACGTGACCCTCATCGTGCCTTGGAGCAACCCGCGCCCCTCCCCGGACGGCGCCGGAGAGGGGGGGCCGCCGCCCGTACAACCGCCGCGCGGTGGTGGGTCGGCCGGCGGGCGGCGGTCGCCGGGCGGGTTCATGGCCCTGCCCGCGCACCGCGTGGTGCTGGCGGCGGCGTCGCCGCGCTTCGAGGCCCTGATGCGCGAGCAGGGGCTCCTGGGCGCGTCCGTGGGGGGGGGGGCGGGCGCGGCCGCGGCGGCCGCGGCCAACGCGGCGGTGGCGTCGGCGGCGGCGACGGCGGCGGCGGCGGCGGCGGCCGGGGCGGCGGCGGCGGCGGCGGGCGGCCCCCCCTTTGGCGGCCCGACCCACCCGGCGGCGGCGGCGGCGGCCCGCGCCAGCTGGGGCCCCGAGCGCCCGCCCCTGTACGTGCCGGACCTCTACCCGGACATCGCGCTCAAGATGCTCGCCTACATCTACGGCCGCGCGCGCTCGGTCGGCGAGCTGGTCGCCAGCGGCGACGGCGGCGGTCTGCTTCTGCTGACCGAGACGGAGGGGGGCGCGCCGGCGGCGGCGGCGGCGGCGGCGGCGGCGGGCGGCGGGGCGGCGGCAGAGATCCGCGTCTCCGACGGCACCGACCCCCGCGCGAGCCGCCCCGTCGACGACCACGACGACGCCGGCGCCCTCTACGCCGCCTGCCACCTGTACGGCCTCGCGGGACTGCGCCACGACTGCGCGTCCGTGATGGCCGCCGCCCTGAGCGCCGACAACGCCGCCGCCACCGCGGCGCTCGCCTACTCGCTCGGCGACTCCATGCTTTTCGGCACGGCGGCCGCGTTCGCGGCGGCCGGGGGGCCCGCGCACCTGGCGCGCGTGCTGGCGTCGGCGGCGTACCGCCAGGTGTCGGGGGCGTGGCCGGGCGCGGCGCAGGCGTTCGTGGCGGCGGCGCTCGACCGGATGTACCACGCGGGCGGCGGCGGCGGCGGCGGCGGCGGCGGCGGCGGCGGCGGGCTCGACGGACGGGCGGAGGGCGGCGCGGGCCCGCTTCTGTGAGCCGCCAAGGCGCGGCGCCTCCCTAGGTGAGAGGTGAGAAGCGGGGACGGTCGCGGAGAGAGGCGGCGGCTTTGGAGTGAGTTCGGGGTGAGGGGAGGAAGCGTCCTCTCCAACCACGCGCGCGAGAGGGCGAGCCTAGAGAAGTAAAATGATAGAGAGGGATGAACCGGTTTCTGAAATTCATTCGCGCATGTTTCTGTCGAGACACGTTGCGGCCGGAAAAATGGTCGGCGGCGGGGCGGCTGCGAGGGGGGGCGGCGCCCAACGTTTTTTCCAGTTTTCTCTAATCGCCGCCCCCCCTCCGCGCCCCTCCCCGCCCACACACCACAAACCCCCCAATTCATTTAACAAGCGCCCATCGCACCCGTCCACACGGCCGCCCGCATCGAGAGCGCCTTGCCATTGGACCGATTGCTCCCCCGCCCGCCCTTGTCCACCACTCGCGGCTCGAGGGAACCGCTCTGACCCTCTCTCGCCCCCCCCTTCCTGACAAGAAACGTGGCCCGATTCCATCCAATCCCCATCCGTCGACCTCTCTTGCGCTGCCGCCGGACGCGCGCGCGAGATAGAGCTAGTAGGGCCAGGCCACAGACCGCGGGCCGCAGCCCCAACCTCGAGCAAATCGCAAAAAAGAACCCCCGTTTTCCCGACCCCCGACCTCCGCCGCCGCCGCCGCCGCCGCGCGCCCGCCGTTGCGCCCGGCCGCTTTCTGCGCCCGACCGAGAAACACCCAACAACCAAAGCAACAATGGCGGCCTCCTCCGTCGTCGACGAAGCCGCCAAGATGCTCACGGTGGACGCTTCCCCGGCGGTCATGCACAACTGGAACCACTGCATCGCGTCGCGGCCGGCCGTGGTCGTGCGCGCCATGTCGGCCGAGGACGTCTGCGCCGCCGTGCGCGACGCCGCGCGCTTCCCCTCGCCCGTCCTCGCCGTCGGCAGCGCGCACAGCGTGACGGGCGTCCTGCGCAACGACGGCGGCACCGTGGTCGACATGAGCGCGCTGGACAGCATCCTGGGCATGGGCACGGTCGGAGGGAAAGAGGTCGTGCGCGTGCAGGGCGGCGTCAAGCTGGCGGCGATCCACAAGTGGCTGGACGCGCGGGTGAGTCGTTTTTGGTTTTTGATGCTTTTCGTTTCTCTCTGTTTCCTGCTCCGACGACGCAGCCCGCTCACAAAATAACCGAAAACAACCCGAACGATACAAACAAAAACAACAGGGCAAGGAGATCTCCTTCTCGCCGGAGATCGGAGACGCCACCGTCGGCTCCATCGTGGGCTCCACGTCCAAGGACTCGTCGATCGACGGGCCCGGGCAGCTCAGCGCCCTCGTCGCCGCCGTCGCCTTTGTCGACGAGACGGGCGCCCTGCGGCGCGCCTCTCTCGACGACGACCCGCAGCTCCTCGCGCAGATCACGTGCGCCTACGGCCTGATGGGCGTCGTCGTCGAGGCCTCGCTGCTGACGCGCGCGCACACCCTCGTGCGCACGGTCATGACCATGCACCCGGTCCCCCGCTCGGCCCCGGGAGCGCGCGCCGCCGCCGTCCTCAGCGAGGCACGCGAAGGGAGCGACAACGTGTTTGCGATCATGCACCCCTTGCGCGACACCATCTACGTCGAGCGCCGGTGGCTGGTCCCCAACCGCACGCGCGTCCCCTTCCTCATCACGGCCGTCAACCTCGCGCTCCTGGGGACGCCCAAGGCCGACTGCTTCAAGCGCGGGCGCCCGCTCAGCGCCTTGCTGGCGCCCGTTGTCAGCGCCAACCGCCACATGGGCCTTTACACAGACCACCGCCGGCACGGGTTCACCAACAGCTACGCGCCCGTCACCGCCCGCGAGGACCGCCTGGACTTTAGCTACTTTGAGTTCGACGCCACCCGCCTCGACGAGGTGGTGTCCGGGTGCTGGGAGCTGGCGGCCGAGCACCAGCGCCGCACCGGGTTCTGCCCCAACGGATTCGCCGTCTACTTTGTCAAGCGGCCGGGAGGCAAGCTGGCGGGCAGTTATACCGGCGCCGCCGGCGCGTCGTTCATGCTCGACCCGATCCACAGCGACCCGGAGGACCCGCGGTGGCGCGCGTTCAACGAGGCGTACGCGCTGTGGGCCGTGGCGCTGGGCGCCAACGTGTCGCTGTCGCAGACAAAAGGGCTGCCGGCGTCGCCCGAGCTGGGCGGCGCGCTGCCCGCCTCTCTCGCGCGCGAGCGCTTCGTGACGCCCTTCTTCCGGCCCTTTTTGGTGGACGACGTCGCGTTCGAGAAGGAAAAGTCGTACGCGCGGCCGGCGGGCGACGACCACCCGCGCCGCGCGGCTATGCTGGCCGAGTACCGGCGCCTGCTCGACCAGGCGGCCAACGAGGCGGCGGCGGAGGGCGGCGGCGGCGGGGCCGCCGCTGCGGGGGGCGGCGCCGTGGCGGGAGAGGCCGCCGTCGGGGCGCCGCAGACCCCGCCGGCGGCGGCCACCCGCCCCTGGACGCCGCCGCAGGCTGCCCAGACCTACGTCGGCCGCTTCCTGTTCAGCCTGGGCCTGGCGCCTTTGTGGGCCGCCGCCAGCTCCTACTTGTCGGCCGACAGCGACGCCACCGCCAGCACCGCACCGTCGCCGTCGGCAGCGGCGGCGCCGTCGCCCGCCGCCGCGAAGGCCTGATTCTTTCGTCGCCATGCCGCCTGTGAGGCCGCCGCTAATTCCTCGCCGGGATCACAGGGACCCGTCATCGCTCAACTCTTTTCGGACTGCTTGCTTTTTGCCCCAAACACCTAGACCCCACCCTCGGTACACAAAAACGCCGGCGCCATCATCGACAATCCTCGCCCCCCTTTTTGTTCCCCCCCTTCTCTCGCGCGGATTGGCCGCCCCGGGCGCCTGTCGCCCCGCCACGCCGCTAATTGATGTGCGCACCTGCAGGATGGAAACACAAACACGCACAAACGCCCTTCTCTTCGTCCTCCTTTGTTAAAACAGCCTCCCTTGTCCTGGATGCGTCTGCGGTTCGGATGCGCGCCGTACGACTCTCAAAAAGAGGGGGGGGGCCAACGCGAATGAGACACCGTCTCGCGGCGGGGAGGAGGTCTGTCGGAGCGCCCGCCGTCGCCGCCGTTGATTGAGGCCGGCCGTCGCCACCCGCTCTCGTCGACACTCGAGCCCCGCGCCCGCGCGACCCGCACACTTCCTGAGTACCTCGCCACTGAACATCTTCCTCCCTTCGCGGTTACGTGCCACGGCACGGCACGCCCCATCCGCCCGGGAAAAACAACAATCTTGAGGTTTTGCAGCTCCCGCTCTTCTATCCGCGTGCTTTCCCCAAGGCGCGCCGCAGGTTCCGCCCTCCATCCCTGCCCAGACTGCGCTCTGCCACCCGTGCGTTGAACTGCTCGCCCTTTCTCATTGGAAAGAGAGAGAGACTGTCAAGAGACCCGCCAAGAGACAAAACTGATTCGCCCTCCACCCAAATCGCAGCAATGGCCACGGACCCCATGATCCCCGAGGCCGCACCAATCGCCCTCATGCACAACTGGAACCACTGCATCGCGTCGCGGCCGGCCGTGGTCGTGCGCGCCATGTCGGCCGAGGACGTCTGCGCCGCCGTGCGCGACGCCGCGCGCTTCCCCTCGCCCGTCCTCGCCGTCGGCAGCGCGCACAGCGTGACGGGCGTCCTGCGCAACGACGGCGGCACCGTGGTCGACATGAGCGCGCTGGACAGCATCCTGGGCATGGGCACGGTCGGAGGGAAAGAGGTCGTGCGCGTGCAGGGCGGCGTCAAGCTGGCGGCGATCCACAAGTGGCTGGACGCGCGGGTGAGTCGTTTTTGGTTTTTGATGCTTTTCGTTTCTCTCTGTTTCCTGCTCCGACGACGCAGCCCGCTCACAAAATAACCGAAAACAACCCGAACGATACAAACAAAAACAACAGGGCAAGGAGATCTCCTTCTCGCCGGAGATCGGAGACGCCACCGTCGGCTCCATCGTGGGCTCCACGTCCAAGGACTCGTCGATCGACGGGCCCGGGCAGCTCAGCGCCCTCGTCGCCGCCGTCGCCTTTGTCGACGAGACGGGCGCCCTGCGGCGCGCCTCTCTCGACGACGACCCGCAGCTCCTCGCGCAGATCACGTGCGCCTACGGCCTGATGGGCGTCGTCGTCGAGGCCTCGCTGCTGACGCGCGCGCACACCCTCGTGCGCACGGTCATGACCATGCACCCGGTCCCCCGCTCGGCCCCGGGAGCGCGCGCCGCCGCCGTCCTCAGCGAGGCACGCGAAGGGAGCGACAACGTGTTTGCGATCATGCACCCCTTGCGCGACACCATCTACGTCGAGCGCCGGTGGCTGGTCCCCAACCGCACGCGCGTCCCCTTCCTCATCACGGCCGTCAACCTCGCGCTCCTGGGGACGCCCAAGGCCGACTGCTTCAAGCGCGGGCGCCCGCTCAGCGCCTTGCTGGCGCCCGTTGTCAGCGCCAACCGCCACATGGGCCTTTACACAGACCACCGCCGGCACGGGTTCACCAACAGCTACGCGCCCGTCACCGCCCGCGAGGACCGCCTGGACTTTAGCTACTTTGAGTTCGACGCCACCCGCCTCGACGAGGTGGTGTCCGGGTGCTGGGAGCTGGCGGCCGAGCACCAGCGCCGCACCGGGTTCTGCCCCAACGGATTCGCCGTCTACTTTGTCAAGCGGCCGGGAGGCAAGCTGGCGGGCAGTTATACCGGCGCCGCCGGCGCGTCGTTCATGCTCGACCCGATCCACAGCGACCCGGAGGACCCGCGGTGGCGCGCGTTCAACGAGGCGTACGCGCTGTGGGCCGTGGCGCTGGGCGCCAACGTGTCGCTGTCGCAGACAAAAGGGCTGCCGGCGTCGCCCGAGCTGGGCGGCGCGCTGCCCGCCTCTCTCGCGCGCGAGCGCTTCGTGACGCCCTTCTTCCGGCCCTTCTTGGTGGACGACGTCGCGTTCGAGAAGGAAAAGTCGTACGCGCGGCCGGCGGGCGACAACCACCCGCGCCGCGCCGAGCTGCTATCCCGCGCGCGCGCGCTGCTGCTCGAGGCCGAGGCCGGCGCGCCCGCGTGGCGGCGCGCTCGCGGCGCCAGCAGCGGCCTGTTCTCGCGCGCGTCGCGCCTGCTCTCCAACTGGGGCCTGCTGAGCTCGCTCGAGGCCCCCCTGGCGTCGAGCGACGACGACGACCGCCGCCCGCAGACGCCGTCGCCCAAAAAGGCGATGTGAGCGCCGGCGGCTCAGCAGCAAAGGCTGCTTCGCTCTGCTGCCTCTGCCGGGTTTTTTGCGTACGAGCCGCGCCGATTTTGACGCCATCTCTCTCGCGCCTCGTCGCCCTTCCGAGCGGGCGAAAACTAAAAAACATGACCAAAGAACGCGAAACTCCACCGACGTCGACCGACGCACTCCCCGCCCGCCGGCAACAACAACGCCCCAAACTTAGAGGAAATCATACGCTCCCTCCCCTCCCCTGCTTCCGGCAAGGCACACGCCGCGCGGCGTGTTTACTTGGAGCGTTCAATCCCGTCATCGAAATGCCTGGTTTGTTTTTTGTTTGTTTCCCCGCTCGACGCTGTTTTTGCTCTTGCCGTCGCCGCACCTCCCCCCCGCCTTTTGACAGCTCTTTCCTCACCCTCCCATTTCGACCCGATTGGCCGCCACACCCCCTTCCGGCGCCGCTGCAAACAACCACACATCAGTCCCTACACCTAGCAAGGCCCTCGTCCCGTCGTGTCACAACTGCAAGTCGCCCTCCCGTCGATCCGCGCCCCCCCCCGCTGCCGAATTCTGATCCGGCGCGCCGCCGCCGCCGCCGCCGCCGCCGCCGCCGCCGCCGCCGCCGCCGCCGCCGCCGCCCCCGCCCGCCCCCCCCCCGCCCTCGGCGTCCCTCGCCACCCGCTCCGGCCTGCCCACCGCGTTGCCGAGCTCCTTGCCGACCGCGACCTGCCCCGGCCTCGCCCCCTTGGGCTTCTTGAGCTCGCCCGCGCGGCACACCACCACGTCGGCGCGGCCGCTCTGCCGCGCCTTGGAGAAGAAGACGGCCAGGTCGGCCGCGTACTGCAGGCAGGCCTCGGACACCTCGGGCGCGAGGGAGGAGGGCGGGGAATAGGAAGGAAAGGCCGCCGCCGCCGCCGCGCCGGTCGCCGCGGCAGCGGCAGCAGGGGCGACGGGCCCCGCGCGCAGCACGACGTGCGACCCGGGCAGCCCGCGCACATGCATCCACACGTCGCTGGGCGCGGCCGCCTTGAGGCTGAGCGCGTCGTTCTGGCGGTTGTGGCGCCCGACGAGAACGACGCGGCCGCCGGGCGACACGAAGCGGCGCGGGCGCGCGCCGTCGACGGTCGCGGCGGCGCCGGCGTCCTCGCCGGCGGGCGCCGCGCCGCGCTGCTTCTGCTGCTGCTGCTGCTGCTGCTGCTTGGCGGCCTTGCGCCCCTTGGCCGCCCCGCGCGCCGCGAGCGCCGCCTTGCCCGCCGCCCCCGACGCCTGGCTCTTCGCCGCCAGCCCGCGGTCGCCCCCCCCGCCCGCGGCCGCCGCGGCCAGCTCGGCCTCGCACGAGCGCAGCGCGGCCAGGTCGTCCGGTCCCGTGTAGGCCGCCAGCGCCTCGACGCTGGCCGCCAGCTCGGACAGGTAGACGGCCTCGGCCTCGGCGGCCAGCAGCAGCGGGGACACGGCGTCCACGGCGCGGCGCTGCTTTCGCGCCCTCCTGTAGAGGGCCTCGCTGTGCTCGCGGGCGGCGGCCTGCGGCGCGAGGGCCGGCTGGTAGGCGCTGCCGTTGGTGCTGTTGCCGCCGTTGTTGGAGGAGGAGGAGGAGGAGGCGGAGCGCTTTTTGGTGCCGGGCGCGGCCGCCGCCGCCGGACCCGCCTTGCCGCCGTTGTCGCTGCCGCCGTCCGCGACGGGCTTCTTCTTCTGCTTCTTGGCGGGCGGCTGGTCCTCCGGCGGCAGCAGCGCGCCGCCGACGCCGTCGAGCGCCACGACCACGTCCTCGCCCGTCTCCCAGTCCTGCAGCGTCACGCTCCACGCGCCCGCCTCCTTGCCCGGGGTGCAAGGCGCGCTGTCGCCGCCGGCGCCGCCGCCGCCGTCGTCGCCGTCGCCGTCAGCGTCGCCCCGCCCCTTCTCAGAGGGGCCCGCCGGGGCAGGAGCGGCGAGCGGGATGCGGTACAGGTTGGCCATGACCAGGTCGGCCTCGCGCCTCAGCGCGTCGGCCCCCGCGGCCGCGGCCAGCTGCCGCCGGAAGGCCGCGGCGCGCCCCTCGCCGCGCTTGAGAAGCGCGCGCGACGCCGCCGCCAGTCGGGCGTGCAAGGCAGAGTGCGCCCCTCGGGCCTGGTGGCTAGGGCCGTGCAGCGCGTCCAGCAGGGCGTGCGCCGAGGAAAACGAGGAGGGGAACAGGCGGGAGGCGTCGTCGGCGTCCTGCTCCTCCTCCTGACCGGCCAGCCGCGCGACCGAGTAGCGGTTGGAGGCCGGGTCGAGCCGCGGTCGCCACCACGAGGACGAGGACGGGGACGGGGACGAGGACGACGACGGCGGCCGCGATGGCGACGACGGCGACAGCGACGAGGTCGACGACGACGACGAGGGCGTCGGCGGGGCGCCGGGCACCAGGACGAGGTGGGCGGCTTCGACAGTCGCGACCCAGGAGCGCCAGGCCGCGTGCGCCCGCAGCCAGTCGCCGTCGGACAGGTCGGCCGGCGGCGGGGAGCCGGGCGCCCGGCGCGGGCGCGCGGCGGCGGGCTGCGCCCCGCCAGCGCCTGCTCGGCCGCCGCCGCCGGCCAGGTCCGCAGCCTGGGCCATCTCGGCGGCCAGGGACGGACTGACGCCGACGTAGGCGCGCGTGAGGCAGTCGGCGAACGAGGGGCGCCACTCGGCGCCTGTTGCCGCCACCGCCGCCGAGGTTGCCGCGTCGCCGCCGGCGCCTCCATCTGCCCCCGCCGCCGCCGCCCCTTGCGCCGCCGCCGCCGTCCTCGGCCTCTTGCCCGGCCGCCGCGGGTCCTGCAGCTCGGCCGCCGCGGCGCGCGCCAGCAGCTCCGACGCGCCCTCCACGTTGCGGCGCCACCGCTCCGGGAGCTCGGCGCCGTCGGGCAAGATGCCGCCGGCCGCCGCCAGCGCCAGCGCGGCGGGCGGCGGCTCGAACGGCCGGCCGGCCGACAGCTGCCGCAGCGACGACTGGCGCTCGCCCACCTGCAGCCCCGCGGCCAGCACGGTCTCGACGCCGCCCGCGGAGAAGGTGGGACGGCCGGCGGACGGAGGGCCGTCGGCGCGGACTTGTCGCCGCCGCTGCTGCTCGTCGCCGTCTTCGTCCTCGTCGCGCTGCCGCTGCGACCGCTCCTGCTGCTGCTGCTGCTGCTGCTGCTGCCGGCGCTTGCTGCCCGCTCCCGCCCCCGCCCTGCCGCCTCCGCCCTTGCCCTTGACTCCGCCGCCGCCCCCGCCCCCCTCCTCCTCGGCTTCCGCCCAAGCCCCGCCTCCGACGCCGGCGTCGGTCAGCACCGCGTTGCTGTGCTTGCCCATCACCTCGGCGTAGAGCCGTCGCGTCGGCGGCTCCGAGGGCCGCGGGCCAAAGTCGAGCGCGGCGGCGCGCTCAAACGGGCGCGGCAGCGACACTCGGCACAGGGCCAGGCCGCGCAGCGCGCGGTCGGCCTGCTCCCCGAAGGCGTACGCCTCGGACGCCGCGCCGCGCGGCGGGTCGGACGCAGAGGCGCACAGGCGCGCGGACGAGGGGTGCCACGAGACGTACAGCCAGTAGCGGTGGCTGCTGCCGCCGCCCGCGCCGCTGCTGCCGGCGGCGCCGCCTGTGCCGTCGGCGCGCCCCGAGGGCGGAGCCGAAAGCGCGTGCGGCCCGGCCGTGCGCAGGCGCAGCGCGAGCGTGTGCGCGTCGCTCTGCACCACCTCCTCCACCTTGGCGGGCAGGTATCCGTTGCGCGGGTCGGCCAGCTCGGAGCAGCACGCCAGCAGCGTCGTGTAGTCGACGGATTTCGGCGGCGGCGGCGGCGGCGGCGCACTCGGCGGCGGCGGCGCGCTTGGCGGCGGCGCGCTCGGCGGCAGCGCGGTCGGCGGCGGCGGGGAAGTTGCCATCGGGGCGCTTTCGGTCGGGAATCTTGCGGGCGTAGGGGTCGCGGACGCCGAGGAGCCTGACGCCTCGAGCGCCCGAGGGACGGCCGCCGCGGCGGCGGCTTGCGCGGCCGTCGACATTGCGCCGGTGACAAAGGCGGCGGGAGGCCCCCCAGGGAAGGGAGGGCGCGCGCCGGCCGATCGGGCGCGCGGCGCGGCCGCGGCGGCGGGAGGCGCGAGCGGCGAGCGGCGGCAGACCTGGGCCGGGCTCAATCCGGCGAGCAGCGCCGCGGCCGACGACGCGCCCGATGACGCGCCACGCGCGCGTGCGAAGGCGGCGGTCAGGCGCAGAGCGAGCATGCGGCGCGCGCGGAGAGGACAGAGCGAAGGTGGTGGAGACGGCGCCGCGTCGTGGGGGGGCCCTCGCGCCCGCGCCAGCAGCATGTTTGTCGTCCGATGAGAAAGAGGGTTCGATGGGGATGCTGATGCTGGCTCGTGGTAGTCGAATGAGGTTGAGTTACGCGTGCGGCCGCACGGACAACCTAAATGGGGCGCGAGGCGTCGGTGCGTGGTGCGGCAGCGTCGCCGACCGCTCCCGACCGCTCCGACCGCCGACCGTACCCACAAAACACAAACATCGCCAAAGCGCGGAAGATCTAAGCATCCGTCAGATCGCTTCCGGTTCCGTAATCGTCACCCCAGTGGCGTCCACCTCCCGCTTGCTCGTCCTCGTCGTCCAACGCGCACCACGCCTCCCACTCCAGCCACTCCTCCTCCTCCTCCTCCTCCTTCCCCGTGTCGCCGCCGACAATAACGCGCACGCGCCCTCGCAGCGCCAGCTCCGCCAGGAGGGACGGGTCGGCTTGCGCGGCGTCCTCGCTCAGCCACAGTTCCCTGAGGCGCGGCATGCGCCCGTCCAGCAGGCAGCGCGGCAGCGAGGGGTTGCCGACGTTCAAGTCGAGGCGGAGCACCTCAAGCGCCGCGAGCGCGTCGACGCCGCCGTCGAACCACACCCCGACGCGGTGGGGGGGCCAGGGGTCGGCAGGGGAGCAGCACCAGGACGCGCGCAGCGTCAGCTCGCGCAGGCGCGGCGGAACGCGGCCTGTCGTCGCGTCCGAGATGCGCACAGGGCCGCGGGGCCCGCGGCGCAGCGCGTCGAAGGCGCAGTCGGCGGTCAGGCGCGCCAGGCGCGTCAGGCCCGCGAGGCAGTCGGGCAGCCACGTGCGCGCGCGGACGCCTGGGTCGGGGCCCGGGGCCGGGCCGAGGTTGCCACGGCGGCGGCGCTGCGGCGGGCGGCCGCCGCCGACGCCGACAACCACCAGGTCCTCCAAGGACGGCGCGAGGGCCGCGACGACGGCGTCGAAGTCCGCGGCGCCGCGGCGGCGCGCCCGCCGGTACCTGTCGGCCCTGTAGGCGTGCCGCGCGTTCGCCCTGAAGCGCGCGACCAAGAGGGCCGGGTTGTCGGGGGCCACGTCGCCCTCCTGAGCGAGCGCCGCCGCCAGGGCCGCGGCGGCCGCCCCCGGCGCGGGCGGCATGGCGGGCGGGGCGTCGGGGTCCGGGGCGACCCAGTCGACGTCGCCGCGCAGCTCGAGGCGCTCGAGCGCCAGTCCGGGCGCGCCGAGCCAGCCGACGAGCGCCTCGAGCGGGACGAGCTGCCGCGTGCCCTCCCCCTGCACGAGCACGGCCGATCCGGCAGCCGGAAAGACGTCCAGGGAGACGCTCCTGAGCGTCGGCGCCAGCGCGCGCATCAGGCGCGGCGTCACGGTGGCGGCCGCGCGCAGGAGCAGCGGGGCCGCGTCGTCCTGCTCGGGGCTCCGGGCGGGCGGCGTCGGCGGGCCGAGCGGCGGCGGGTTGTGCGGGCTGTGCACGTGCAGATGGGCGATGGGCGGCGGCGGCGGTAGAGGGCGGTCGCGTCGGCCGCTGCTTCCGCCATTGCCGTCGCCGTCGCCGTCGCAGTTGCTTCCGCCGCGGTCGTCGCCGTCGCCGCCGATGTCGCCAAACGGCCAGTCGAGCGCCGCCCCTGCCTCGGCGATCTCCAGGACCAGGCTGCTCAGCGCCGGCAGCCTCTCGCGCGTCAGGCACCGCCCGAGAACCGCCAGCGCCGCCGCGGGCACGCCCGTCGCCTCGAGCCGAACGAGCGAGCGGAGCGGCACAAAACCGGCGCCGCCGCCGCAGAGCCCCTGCGGCTCCCCCACGAGGCGCAGCAGCCGCCGCGGCGCCCCTTGGACCGACAGGTGGCGCACCTGCCCCCACGCGCGCCCGCCGCGGGCGCAGTCGTCGTCGTCGTCGCGTGTCCCTGCCGCGTCCCCGTCGATCTCGACGCGGCTCAGGCCCGGCAGTCGCTCCAGCACGGCCAGCGTGAGCGGGCCGTCCGCCCGTCCTCCTCCCCCTCCTCGCCAACGCAGCGTCCGCGCCTCGGCGCCGACGGCGTCGCGCCAGCCGCGGCACGTGCGCGAGCAGGCGCGGGCGGCGTCGTCCGTCTTGTACAGGCCCGCGGGCACGGTCGAGGTGCGGACGCGCTCGAGGACCAGGCGCAGCAGGGACGAGGGGAGGGAGGGCCACGGCGGGGAGCGCTCCGCGTTCTCCGACACTCCTGCGGGTGACTGCGCCATCGAGGGGTGAGGAGAGCGCCAATTGGCGCTCGCCGAAGTCTCGCGCTCGTCCAAATGATCGCTTGAGAGGGTTCTGGATGACAGTATGACGCATGCACGCACATGCACCGTGGGTGCGGTTGATTAGTTGTTTCGATTAGTTTTTGGGGTGGCGTGTCCAGGGGGTCGTCGTCGCGCGCGCCGCCAGCGCGCCGCTCTGTTCTTTTGCACGCCGCCGTCCTCCCCCTCGCGCGTGCACACCAATCACCACGAACAAAACAGCAGACGTACAAGTCCGCCAACCAACCGCTCTCACCAACGCAACTATAGCGCCATCGGGGCATTCACGTGACTTTTCGGGAGGAAAAAAAAAAGAGACACAGAGAAAAGAAGGCGCCAACAGCACCCAGACCAACAGCAAGCGTGACAGCGGACGAAACATGGGCGCCGGCTCGTCGCGCCGCGCGGGCGGCGTGCAGCAGCCGCTCCTCGGCGACGCCGACGCGGCGCCCTCGGCGCCGCCGCCGCCGCCCGCCGCTCTGCCGCCGGCGATGCAGTATGCGGTCGTCGGCGGCGGCGGCTGCGGCGGCGGCAACAACCTGTCCGTGTCGCCCCCGCTGCACTACCCCAACCTGCCGGGCGCCCTCGAGCCGCCCGCACCCCCGGCCTACTGCACGGGCTACCCGGCCGACAACGGCGCCGCGACGCCGCCGCCCGGCGCGGGCGCCGGCGGCGACGGCGCCGGCGCCGTGTTTTTCCCGCCACCGCCCATCGTCGTCGAGACGCACAGCCACACGCACGTGCACCACCAGCCGCCGCCCGCCGTGCAGCTGCCCCCCTGCTGCCCGGGCTGCGGCCAGCCGGGCGGCGGGCGGTCGCGGCGCGAGAGCGGCCTGTGCGCCTGGGGCGCGGCGCTGGCGCTCTGCTTCACCTGCCCGTGCTGCTTCTTCCTGCCCTTTTGCACCAGCTGCGCGCGCGACCGGGTGTACCGGTGCGCGCGGTGCGGGTGCGAGCTGGGGCGGTCGAGGCCGTGCTTTTGACGATAAATTTGGTAAAGTCTCTTGTCAGGGCCGCGCCCGATCGTCGCTCGTGTTGGTCGCCGGTTCGCCGCACGCGCACGCGAGGTCGCGGCCCATTTCAGCTTAATTCTTGCTCATTGGAGCCCCGCGCATCCCATACATCGATCGTTTCCCTCTCGCGTGTTACAACCCATCTGTCTCTGTCTGCCTCGAACACCCCGACCTCCTCCCCCCCTCCAATCTTTGGCGTGTGAGAAACACGAGAGAGAGCTCTGTCATTTCCTTGTTCTCCCACCCGTCCAATCCTCGCTCCGAAACGAGAGATCGCGCTGCCCCTGAGCGAGAGCTGCCTCGTCTCTTGCGCCTGGTCATCTGCCCTGCATCGGAGAGAGCCTCTGTCTTTGCGGCCTCTGGCGCGGTTCTTTGCCCTTCTTGCTCCCCTGACCAAAAGATAAACGCGACACCCCTCCCTCGTTCCCCTCGTTCTTCCTTGGGAGCATCATGATGCTCAGCGCCGGGAGCGCTGCGTGCAGCAGCAGCGCCCCGGCCCCCGCCGCCGGCCGCGCGCCGCGCCGCCGCGCCGCCGCCGTCGCGTGTCGCGCTGCCGACGCCAACGGCAACGGCAACGGCGACGGCGACGGCCCCGCGCCGCTGATGGTGCGCACGCTGCGCGGGGAAGGTGAGATTGTTGTTTGCGGTTGGCTTGGTTGCGGACAGGCAGCGAGCGCGCGCGCCTCGTCGCCGTCCCTCCCGCGTTGCCCGTCGGTTCCCGATTCGCGCGCGCCTCGAATCACCGCCATTTCCAAATACAAAACCACGCGCCAATCTCAAACGGAGAAACACCAACGCAAACAATAAAAACAATAAAAACACGCCGACCGACATAAAAAACAAAACGACAACCAACCAGCCGTCGAGCGCACGCCCGTCTGGCTCATGCGCCAGGCCGGCCGCTACATGGCCGCCTTCCGCGCCTACAGCGACAAGTACCCCTTCCGCGTGCGCTCCGAGACCCCGGAGATCGCCGTCGAGCTGTCGCTGCAGCCCTGGCGCGCCTTCCGGACCGACGGCGTCGTGTTTTTTAGCGACATCCTAACCCCTTTGCCGGCTTTCGGCATCGAGTTTGACGTGGTCAAAGGCCTCGGCCCGCGTATCGCCGAGCCCGTGCGCGACGCAGCGCGCGTGGCCGCGCTCACAGCCCTTGACCATCCGGAGGAGCAGGGCCTGGGGTTCACGGGCGAGACGCTGCGGGCTCTGCGGGCCGAGCTCGGCGGCAGCGCGGCGGCGGCGGCGGCGGGCGCGGGCGGCGCGCCGGCGCTGCTCGGGTTTGTCGGCTCTCCCTGGACGCTCGCCGCTTACGCCGTCGAGGGCAAGGCCGACAAGGAGTGCCGCCAGACCAAGCTGATGATGGCGCACGCGCCCGCAACCCTGCACGCCTTACTGGAGCGCCTCACGCTCGGCCTGATCGAGTACGCCTGCTACCAGGCCGCCGCCGGAGCGCACGCGATCCAAATTTTCGACTCTTGGGCCCACCACCTGACCCCCGCGCAATTCGCAGAATTTTCGCTGCCCTACGCGAACCGCGTCGCCCGGGCGCTGCAGGAGCGGCACCCGGGCGTGCCCGTCATCTTCCATGCCAACGGGGGGACGGGCAAGCTGCACCTCCTGGGCGGGGACGGGTGCGCGGCGGGCGCGGTGGGGCTGGACTGGGCGGTCGACATGGCGCGGGCGCGGCGCGAGCTCTCGGGCGCGGGCGCGGGAACAGGCGGCGGTATTGGCGGCGGCGGCGGCATTGGCGGCGGTGGCGGTATTGGCGGCGGCGGCTTTGACGGCGTTGGCGGCGGCGTTGGCGGCGGCTTTGGCGGCGGCAAGGCGGTGCAGGGCAACGTCGACCCGATGCTGCTGTTCGCGCCCGAGGCGCTGCTCGTGGCCGAGACCGAGCGCTGCCTCCTGGCGGCGGGGCCCCGCGGGCACGTGCTCAACGTGGGGCACGGCGTGCCGCAGGGCGCGCCCGAGCGGGGCGTGGCGCTCTTTTGCGAGACGGCGCGCGCGAGCGGCGAGCTGTTTGCGCGGCGCGCCGAAAGGGCGGCGCAAAACGGGGCGGTCGCCGCGGGCGGCGGGGCGGCCGGCGGCGGCGAGGGGGCGCGGGAGGCGGCGGCGGTGGCGGCGGCGTGACGTCTGGCGTCTCGCTCGAGGGTTTCTGTCTCGCTATTGCATCTGCCCCGTGTGAAGACGTGATGATGGAGTTTTGGTTGGGGTGGCGGTGTTTTGGTGCGCATCGCGCGGCGAACAAAACAATGAGCGCCGTTGCCGCCGCGGCGCGATCCCGCTCGCGCGCGCTTCGAACGAGAAAACAAGCACCCTTGTTCTCCCGCGGTGACGCAGGATCAGCCTCTCGGCACCAACCGACGCGATCGCAGCTACCAAACGCACACGCACACAGACTGACGCGCACGGACGGTGGATCGCGACCCAACCGCCAACCGCGGGCGAACAGAAACAGAAAGCTCTTGGTCGTCTTCGCGCTCTGGTCGTCTTCGCGCCCTCTCTCTCCTCCCTCCCGCCCATCGCTCCAAAGGCGCCCCGGGCGCCCCCCTCTCCGCGCCAGGGGCGGGGGCGTGCCGTCGGACTAGCGAGCCATGATACCGCGGTACGCGCCCGTGCGCACGGGGAGCCCGGGCGGGGGGGGCATCGGGAGCAGCAGGCCGCGCGGCCTCGCGCTCCTGATGGCGACTCTCGCGCTCTTGGCGCTGGTGCTGGGCACGGGCGTCGTCGTGCGCCCGCTCTGGTGGCGCCTCAAGGCCGACCTGTACGAGCACGCGCCCGAGCACCGCGCCGGCGCCGCCGGATCGGCGTCGGCGCTGCAAAAAACTGCCGCCGGCGCCGACGGCGACCGCCCCGACATGGCGACGGCGATAAAAAGGATGGGCGACGGCGGCGGCGGCGGCGGCGGGGTCAGCAAGGCCTCTGCGGCGGTGCGCATGGACAACAGGGCGGGCGTGCAGCCGGCGGCGGTGGCGGCGGCGGCGGCCGCCAAGGCGAAGCAGCGCGAAGACGAGGAGGGGGCGGCGGCCAGGGCGGCGGACGGAGCGGCCGACGCCGACGCCGACGCCGACACCGACGCCGACGAGGCCGCCGCTGACGCCGCCGCCGCGCAACCGGACAAAAAAAAGAAGCCCGGGGTCATGGACGAGGCCGCACGCGCCGCCCTGCGCGACCGCATCGCCCGCATGTCCCCCGAGCAACTCGAGCGCGCGCGCGAGCAGGCCCGCGAGCAGCAGTGGGACGACGAGTGGTGGGAGCAGTACCAGCGGGTGGAAAAGACAAAACGAGAGAAGGAGCGCGCGGCGCAGGTCGAGGCCGAGCGCCGGACCGTCGCGCAGTTCAATCTGACGATGACAGCGGCGGCCGCGCAGGCGCTGGCGGCGCCCGACGGGGGGTACGTGTTCGTGACGTGGGCCAACAGCCACTACATGGACTTTGCGCTGTCGTGGGCGCACCACCTGCGCGAGAGGGGCCTGGGGAAGCACCTGGTCGTCGGCGCGATGGACGATCCGGTGCTTTACTCGCTCGCGAAAAGGAGGATCCCGGTGTTTGCGATGCAGAGCGGTGAGTGTTTGAGATTTGAGAATTGCGGGCGTGTTTTTTTGTTTTTTGTTTTTTGTTTTTTGTTTTTGTTTTCTTCCTGGCTTGTGCTTTTGGGCCGTGATTTCTGGGGGCGGGGATAGGGGTGGGCTTGGGGGATGTCGCTGATTTACGGGTGGGGGAGGAGAGGAAAGGGTCGAGGGGGGCGCGCGCGCCGTGCGAACACGAACGCAAACGAGGGAAGAAAAAAACGCGCGACGCTCACACGACGACAAACCGCAACAAACCGCCGCCGCAAAAAAAAAAAACCAAAAAAAAACAGGCCTGACCGAGGGCGACTTTGGCTGGGGCAGCAAGGCCTTCGCCAAGATGGGCCGCCTCAAGGTCCGCCTCATCGCCACCTTTTTGCGGCTGGGCGTGACGCCCGTCGTGTCGGACGTCGACGTCGCGTGGCTCCGGGACCCGCTGCCGATCTTTCGGCTCTACCCTACGGCCGATCTCTTGTTCTCGAGCGACCACCTGGCGCCGACGACGAGCCTCGGCGACGACGCCTCGCTCGAGGCGTGGCCCGAGGCCGGGTCGGCGTTCAATATCGGCATGATGGTCTTCCGCAAGAACGGCTTGCGGTTTGTGGAGGAGTGGGTGGACGCGATCGAGGCGGACCTGAGCGTGTGGGACCAGAACGCGTTCAACGACCTCTTGCGGCGCGGTGGCGGCGGAAACGACAAGGGCGGCGGCGGAAAAGAGGGCGCGGGCGGCGACGGGGGCGGCGGCGGCGGCGGCGGCGGCGGGCGGCCGCGCAGCCTCGGCGAGATCGGCGACGACCCGGCGCTCGACCTCCCCGCCGCCGCGGCCGAGTCGGTCGCCGCCGCCGGCGCGGCCCTGGCCCTCGCGGCGCGCGAGCACCCCGTCCCCGGTGTGCCAAAAAACGCGTCGGCCGCCGTCGCCCGGCACGTCTACGGCGCGGGCGAGGCCGGCGCCGACCCCGTCGCCGCGCACGCCCGGCGCTCCGCTCGTTTGTTCCGCTGCGACGAGGGCCGCCTGGTCGCCGGCGTCCTGTCCGTGAGCGCGTTCGCCAACGGGCACACGTTCTACGTGCAGCGCCTCCCCGAGCGCCAGGGCGTGCACCCCTTCGCGGCGCACGACACCTTTGTGTTTTCCGGCACCGACGGAAAGCGCCACCGGATGCGCGAGCGGCGCGTTTGGCTCGACGACGAGACCTACTACAGGCCAAAAGGCGGCTTTTTGGCGTTCGACCTCGACGTGCCGGCGGCCCTGCTGCGCGCCGCGGGCCCGCGCACGGGCAAGGCCGACCTGGCCAACGCGGCAGGGCACTTTGTGCTCGTCAACCACCAGCTGGCGCAGGTCAAGGCGGGCCTTGCGCTCGCCTCCGCCTTGAATCGAACGCTGGTGCTGCCAGAGCTCTGGTGCGGCCTCGACCGGTGGTGGGCGCCGCACGCGGGGACGATCCCGGGCGCAAAGTTCCCCTTGCCCTTCCGCTGCCCGGCCGACCACGTCCTCGACCTCGAGGGCGGACTGTCCGCCCGGCACCTGGACGCCAACCCGGCCGAGTTTGGCCCGCCCATCCCCTTTCGCGAATTCAGCGTCCTGGAAAACGCGAGGCTCCCCACCGGCGCCCTCGGGTCGACTGTGTATGTCGACGCCTGCGCGGCCGGCACGACGGGCTGCAGCGACGGCCTGAATCCGGCCACCACCGAGTACAACCGCGTGCGCGTGGCGGAGGGTCTGCCGGCGGACCGCCTGCTCGCGTCGCTGGCGTCGGTCGAGCCCATCATGACGCTGCGGGTCTCCGACGTCCGGCGGACGTGGGGCGGGTTCGGCGCCGGCGACGACGCGCAAGCGCGCGCGCGGCGGTTTGCGGCGCGCGTCGCGCACTACGGCGGCGTGTGGTGCTGCGCGGACGCGCACCCGGGGCACGTGCACTACGACCTGCTGTGGGACGAGGCGCACACGGACAAGTTCGGGCGCAAGTGGGCCAAGGGCGAGTGGAAGCCGGTGACGGGGCCTTGAATAAAGGAAAGATTGGCGCCCCCCCCCCCCCCCCCCCTTTCTCCCTCCCCCCCCCCCCCCCCCCCCCCC
>Ga0209491_10003511_pt1 | contig 25742 bp, 17 predicted proteins | sample BON02_FD_187213 | JGI IMG/M metagenome (GOLD analysis project Ga0209491, IMG submission 187213) | Freshwater microbial communities from Lake Bonney liftoff mats and glacier meltwater in Antarctica - BON-02 (SPAdes) (version 2) | ecosystem: Environmental > Aquatic > Freshwater > Ice > Glacier...
ATTTTATGCTACATCCGTTGATTTTACTGCCTTCAATTTGCGCAGAATACTGAATATTTTAGACCACAACCTGCTCAAAAAGTTCTTAAAAGAGCTTGCCTTTTTGTTTTTAAAAAAACCGCCCTACACAAACTCAAAATTAGCCACTATCAGGCCACTAAATTTTTACACTATCCAACGCATAAATTTAAAAAGAGCCGCATAGCATTCCTTAAATGTGCTTAAAATGGGTCAAAAATGTTTATGTTTGCAAAAGAAATGGGAGTATTTAGACGGACTGACGTTACCGGTCAGCTTAAAAGACGACACATATGAACATAGACACATTTAAAATATTAATTTCAAACCTTCCCGTAAGACAGCAAAGTTTTGCAACAAAACGGACGACTTGGTTAAAAGCAGAAAATGAAATTAGCTGGTTAAAACAGCTTAATGACAACTTATTTGGCGACCAACCAATCTTAACAATTAGCCGACAAGAAATATTTGAAACTGAAAATTTACGAGAGCAAATTATTAAAACAATTTATTGGGGCTACACTGGTGGTATGCGAGGAAACCATTTTGTAAATATTTTAAAGCACATTGAATTAATTGAAAACACATTCAAAGATTTAAAAAAAATTAGCAAACCCACAACAGACGACTTTAACAAATTATCTTTAACATTTAAAGGCGTTTCAGGTCTTGGACTTTCAACTTATAGCAAACTGATTTACTTTTTACAGTTGACCTTTAATGACGATCCTTGTCTTATTTTAGACCAAAGACTTATTGACGTTTTTTCAAGTAAAACTTATCCGGACTTTATCCCAATAAGTGGTATTCGTTATGACAACGCAGCGAAAAAATATTTGGACTTTTTGAAACTGACGAATGAAATATCGAAAAGGTTAGAAACCGAAGGAGAAAACATTGAGCAGTTTCTTTTTATCTTCGGCAACAATTTAAAAAACAATATGACAACAGAAAAAATTTCAAATATGTGGAACGGTTACTGCCCAGAAAGTTTATTGAAAGGCAAAACAGTTCGTATGCGACTTAACCAAAGTGACTTTTTTGAAAGCGAAGGAACAGGACTGCAAATCTGTATAATTCCAGGAGTTCAAGCTGTGATTTTGAATTTTAGAGGTAAAGGGAAATTTAGGACAACTACAAACTATGCAGACGAAGTTGAAAACGGAGAGATTTTAAGTCCACAAAATTCTGACAGACCGCCTTTTAATAATCCTACAACTGCATTTGGAGAAAGCGAAGAAATAGAAAATTACATAGCAACTATTAATTAGACAATGCAAAGTTACCTGATACTACTCGACCGAAAAGAAAGCCGAACCGCTAACAGCACCCACAAAAAATTGGCGGTTCAGTGCTTCGCAGACACATTTGTGGTGAAAATCGCCACCTTCGCCAAGCGCCAAACCGTTGTGTGATATAATAAAATAACCGACAAGATATGATAGACTTTATAGGAGACATTCACGGACACGCAGACAAACTTGAAGAATTACTTTTGAAATTAGGTTACGTAAAAAGTAACGGAGCATACTCACACCTTGACAGAAAAGTTTTATTTGTTGGTGACTATATTGATAGGGGACCGAAAATTAGAGAAACCCTTGAAATTGTTAAGGCAATGGTTGACAACAATAACGCAATTGCTTTAATGGGTAATCACGAATACAATGCACTATGTTTTCATTTCCAAGAAACCGAAGGCGGACATCTTAGAAAACACCTAATTAATAATATCATTCAACACTATGAAACCCTTAAACAATTTCAAAACCGACAAACAGAATATGAAGATTATTTAGAGTGGTTTAAAACCTTACCACTTTACTACGAAACAGACACATTTAGAGCTGTTCACGCTTGTTGGGATAACAACAACATTGACTACTTAAAGCAAACATTGGTAAACGACAGATTGACAGACGAACTTATTTATCAATCAGTAAAAAAAGGGACAGCTTTGAACGAAGCCATTGACCAAACATTAAAAGGCAAGGAAATGAGAATTCCTGATGGCTTATACTTTACAGATAAGGACGGAACGAGAAGGACAGAGATAAGAATAAAATGGTGGGAAAATCCTTCTGAAATGACTTACAAATCAATTAGCGTTGAACCAATTGAAAATTTACCAAAACAACCAATCAAAGTTTCAGAATTAAAATCAAATGACTATTATCAGAGTAAAGACAAAAAAGTTTTCTTTGGTCATTATTGGTTAAATGGAGAACCATCATTATACAAGAAAAATATTTGTTGCTTAGATTACAGTATTGCAAAAGACGGAAAACTTGTAGCATACCGCCTTGACAAAGAAAATGAATTGGACAGCAATAACTTGACGTATGTTTGAAAGAATTACATCACAGCAGTGCCTGTTGCACAACTACAAAAACGAGGCAATTAAACTGAAAATATGGAAAATACAAAAATAAAACTACTGAATATCAACCAATTGTAAAATCAAATCTTGCGAAAAATTTAGATAAATTCACAATATTGATTTGTGCAACAAGAACAGCAGCTACAAAAAATTGGCGATTCAGTGCTTAAATGAAGCTTTACTTATTTTTGTTTATTTTTTTAAGGCATTCGTGAGCCCTGCGGGGTTGTACTTCGTATCACTCCTGATAGGCAATCGGGAGTGGTGGCAGATCCCGTAAATAAGGGATGCTCCGTAATCGCCAAATCTTGCAGCTGCAAACCGTCAAACTGTCTAATTGCTCAAATCAAGGCACTGAGAATTGCATGGTTGGAAAATTTTAAAGGTAAGTATCCGATTGTTTGTGTATGTTTGTGGAGTATTTAGACAGACTTACGTTAGCGGTCATTGTAAAAAACGACAAAGCAAGAATGAACGACATCATAAAACATAAACAAATGACTGGACAAATGAACCATCAGACAGCCGACCCGAAAGCCAATCCTTCTGTATTTTTATTTTTTTCCACCGCACATTTTTTAAAAACAATTTTAGCCAGCCGCACAAATGACGCATTTGGTTTTGCCCGACACGCAAGCCGCCCCTTCTCAAAACCAAAAGAACCATTTTTTGCCAACTCTCGACAAAGAATTATAAAATATTCAAATAATATTATGAGTAAAATATTTGACCGAAACAGAACAATTCCGCTACTAGCATTGGTAGTCCTGATTTTCAACTTCTTTACAACAAATGCTCAAACAACCAATTTCTATGGCACAAATAAAGTTCAATCAGATGGTTACACAGGTGCATTATATGATGTTAAAATTGATCGAAGTAAAGGATATACTTACGTTAAAATCCAGCAAGTGCCAACAAAAAATATGAGAAGAATGAATTCTGTAACACCATCATATAATTCAAAAATTAAATCTGGTAATTACGAAGCAAAATATTTAGGCGTATTACAAAACGATGTTACATATCGAATTGCTAGCTGTAGTGATGATAATTGGGGTTGGGATAATGTTAAAACTGGCGAATTATCATACTTTATTACTTATGTTTTTAACGGAGCAATTCCACCTGGCTTAACGGACTTTTCTCTGATTGACAAAGGTACTTATTGTAACGGTTATGGATTCAGCAATTATACCCTAACTAATCCTGACAATCATCCAAAAACTAATTTGACAGAATCGTCACTCAAGCAAAAAGTAGATGAACAAAATGATGGTATTGTCGGCATTTATGAACCATTTGATAAATCAGGCTATAAACTAGGGTGCATAAAGGATGGAGAAACATATAAGCTTGTTTATCTGAGCTATGGTGGAGTATATATGAGTTGGTGGAAAGTTGGGGATGTAAAAGCAACTCTACGACCTAGTGCAACAACAGGCGTATTTAAAGGGGATTGGTATATGGCAGACAAGTCTATAAATTCAGATGCATATATATTGTTTGACGGCAATACTTTAAAAACAGTAGTTAAAGGTGAAGAAAGTGGTTATTTAAAAATGTATCCAACTGGCTCTTCTTCATTCGCTTCGGGTAATCAAAAATCATCAGGTACAGGTTTTGCAATTTCTTCTAATGGTTACATTGTAACAAACTATCACGTTATAGAAAACGCAAAGTCAATAGAAGTAAAAGGAGTAAACGGAAATTTTACAAGAAACCTAACTGCCAAAGTTATTGTGTCTGACGAGAAAAACGATTTAGCTATCATTAAAATTGATGACAGTAGATTTACTTCACTAGGTTCTATTCCCTATACTTTTAGAAAAGGAGTTGCAGACGTTGGGGAAAATGTATTTGTTTTAGGATTTCCAATGACAAGTTCAATGGGTGAAGAAGTTAAACTTACAAATGGTATTGTTAGTTCAAAAACGGGCTACAAAGGAGACATATCATTATATCAAATTTCCGCACCTGTCCAGCCCGGAAATTCTGGTGGACCATTATTCGATAAAAATGGAAATCTTTTAGGAATAATTAATGCAAAACACTCTCATGCTGAGAATGCAAGCTATGCAATAAAGGTAAGTTATCTTGATAATCTAATTGATTTGTTACCTGTTACTATAAGTTATCCAAGTATAAATTCCTTAAATGGTAAAGGACTTACGGAACAGGTTAAAATTGTCTCTAATTTTACTTATATAATTATAGTTAATGGCAAATGATGAGAAAAAATAGCAACAAATGTTTAACACATTTTGCAGAAAAAGTCTGCTATTTTTTAAAAATAGTCTGCTTAATTGCTAAATAGGTCTACTTTATTGCAATAAAAGTTTATTTTATTATAAATAAAGTCTGTTCTATTGTGATAAAAGTCTTTGTTATTGCTAAAAAGGTATGCTATATTACTATAAAAGTCTAAATAGTTACAATAAAAGTTTTTTCTATTGCAAAAAAGGTCTGTTTAATTGTAATAAAAGTCTATGCCATTACAAAAAAAGTTTTAAAACCATGTCGTACGGTAGCTTTTTTTACTGCTACGCTAACTTTATTATATGATCCGCTAAATTTATTGCAGCAAACCACACATTTTCACAAAGGTATGGTAACAAAATGATAAAATACAATGGATTTTATAGTGCCCATAGTAATTTTTTTGATAGGAACAGGAACAAAACAAACGATGGTTGCGCAGTAACCAACCTTTGGGTTTTAGGGTTTTAAAGGTGGTTTTTAGGGCGATTAATGGAGTTGTAGGGAGAAAGGAGGTAAAGAAATAAGAAGTTTGTATTTTGAGGGAAAGGGATTAAGTTTGTGGGCGGTAAACTAATATTCATTTCTAGGGTGAATTTTTCTAAAGAAATAATAGAAATTTTAAACTTGGACTAAGTATTAGGACATAATAAAGCAGAAATTATTTCAATGCAAATCAATCATAAAATCGACAGCTTTCTTTATACAATATTTCCATCTGTTCCGCAGGGCGACCAGCAATCTTTGATAGTGGCAATTCAAAACTTTTATACTTTTGGTCCTTACAAACCAAAAGTTACAGTTAGCAATGATTTTGTGAAAATTGAGATTGACACATCAACAATAATAACACAAGAAAGAGATTACCAAAAGGTAATTTCATTTTGTGAGAAGGGAAATTTTCATGAAGCAAAACCCATCCTTAAAATTTTAATATCAAAGAATCCGTCAATTTCGGAGTATCACAGAATCATGGGACAAATCCTCTCAGATGAAGGTAACCAAGATGAAGCAATTAATTGCTTGATTGATGCGCTCCGTTGGGACTCAAAAAATGGTTGGGCATTACTTATGATGGGTAACATCTTCGCTAAATATAAAGCCGATGTTTCTACCGCAATGAAGTATTACGACCAAGCACTTGTTGCAAATCCGAAAGATAACATCACTATAAACAATATAGGTGCAAATTTAATGCAGCAAGGTAAATTAGAAGAAGCTAAGAAATACTTTTGGGAAGCAATTAAAATTAACGACAAATATCCTAATACCCATTTTGCGTTGGGCATGATTGCCGAAATGGAAGCAGACTTACATTCTGCTTTTTATAGTACTATTAAGGCCATCAAGTTAAATAAGATTAAAGATGTTCTTTATCAAAACACAGTAAAACAAGTATTCGAAATTGCAAAAAAAATTATTGCAACAGATACAGGAAAAAAGATGTTTAGAGAATACCGTCACAAATTGGAATTTGAAGGCGATAGAAAAATTGATATTGTAAAAGATGAAGGGATACCAACTGCAGCAAAATTTGAATTTGCAGAAAACTATAATCGAGAAACACATATAGTAAAGTTTAAGCCAAGTTATCCAGCAGTTGAACATCTCATAATGCATGAGTTAGTGCATTTAGATTTTGTTATTGAAGCAAGAAAAGATGATTTAAACCAACTATTTGTTTCAAACCAAAATCACAAAGCGGAATTCATAAAAGGTCTTGAAACTACGATTAAGAAATTCAATAAAATGGGAATGTCTGACAAATCAATTGCTGATTATTGTACTAATCTATTTGAAGGCATGAATCGTCAAATCTTTAACGCTCCAATTGATTTATTCATTGAAAATTTTCTCTATAATGAATTTGCAGAACTTAGACCATATCAGTTCATTTCACTTTATACAATTTTACAAGAAGGACTTAAATCCGTTACTGATAAAAAAATTGTAGAACTCACTCCTATAGAAATCCTTTCTAAAACCAAAGTTTACAACCTTGTAAATGCAATGCAATTCAAAGATTTATTTGGATTTGATTTTATCAAAGATTTCAGCGCAACACCAAGTGAATTAAAACTTGCAACAGATTTTCATAACGAATATATTCAATATAAGGAGGACAAAGAACCTGCTGAAGAATACGAATTAGTGCTACACTGGGCTGAAGATTTAAAACTTGACAAGAACTTTGAACTTGTAAATGAACATGAGTTTAGAACAAAAAGAACGGATATTGACAACCTTCTATCTTCAATAGAAAAAGATCCGTTTGATTTAACATCCAAAGACCCATACAAGCAAAGGGAAATGGATAAATTTCAAAAATCGCAAGAGCAAATTGGATTAAACATGGCTGTCGCCATGTTTATGGTTGAAGCATTGCAGTTTTTCGAAGTAATGCAACAAGATGAGATAAAAAAAATAGCTTTTGAAATAGCAACGCAAGGAACGCAAGGTTATAGACCAGATAAAGAGGATTACCGTATAAACGCAATTAAAGGTAAAACATTTTCAGGTTACCATATTTTAGCTTATTACTATGTAAGTTGGTCTTTGGCAATTCCAGAAATGGTGTCGCAATTAAACTTGCCTTTTGAGGCAGAATATAAAATGGCATTGACAATGCATAAAACAAAATAAATATGCTAAGAGACTTTTTTCCTAACACTAATGCAGGAGCTTCACTTTATGGAGGGTTTTTACATCATGAAAATTGCTTTTGCAGAATATTTGACAAGACAGATTCACTGGCTGAATCAATCAAAGAGATAAATAATTTTTTAGATTATAATGGCTATGATTTGGCAAGTGAAGATGATTTTGATGAAACAAATACTTACACAAGTTCACCGGTATCAATTTCCCCTCATGGTTATCAAGAACAATTTGTTCTTTTTGTCGATAGAGATGTTGTTTGCAAGTCACAAACTGAATTTTTAATTAACGAGTTGGTAAAATTTACGGATGAAAGAGATTGGGAGCAGTTTCATAACCCTAAAGATTTAGCAATTGCCTTAAGCATCGAAGCAAATGAGCTCTTGGAGCAATTTCTTTGGAAGAAATCTGTGGAGGCAGATAAAAATAAAATTAAAGAAGAATTAGCTGATATTTTTTCATATGCATTTCTTCTTGCAAATAAAATGGATTTTAACATTGAAGAAATAGTTTTGGATAAAATTAAATTAAACTCAGAAAAATATCCAATAGAAAAGGCAAAAGGAACTGCAAAAAAGTATAATGAATTATGATAATTTACAATAAATTTAAAGTTGATTTCATAAATGATATATTGACTAATGATATAGGCAATATCATTACGAGTCAAATACTTGAAAAAACAGGGAATAAGGTATCTCCAAATGAAATAAGGTCATTTGAAAACTCGTTGGGTTATATGGAACGTGTTGTTAATGACCCTATTATTCCCATGGATTGTGGTATCTCAATAGAATACCATCTGCCTCAAACCTCTAAACGTGTTGATTTTATAATTACGGGTAAGAATGGCACTCAAGAAAATGTTATCATAATTGAGTTGAAGCAATGGGAAAAATCAGAATTAACTACTAAAGATGGAATTGTTAAAACTAGATTCCAATTTGGGGAATCAGAAACAAGTCATCCATCTTATCAAGCATGGTCATATGCCGCTTTGCTAACTTCATTTAATGCGACTGTTGACGAAGAATCTATTGCACTTTACCCTTGTGCATATTTGCACAACTATGTGCCTGATGAGAATATTACCAATAAATTTTACTCTTATTATTTAGAGAAGGCGCCTGTTTTTCTGAAACCAGACGCTTTAAAGTTAAGAGAGTTTATAAAAAATTTCATTAAACAAGGTGATGATTCAAATATCATGTTCCGTATTGACAATGGTAAAATAAAACCTACTAAAAGTCTTGCAGATAGTTTAAAGAGTATGATTAAAGGAAATAAGGAGTTTGTAATGATTGATGACCAAAAGGTTGTTTATGAAACGGCACTCCAATTAGCCCTTCAATCTAATGAGCAGAATAAACATGTACTTATTGTTGAAGGTGGACCTGGAACTGGCAAATCCGTAGTGGCAATTAATCTTCTTGTTGAATTAAATAGAAGAGGGAAAATGTCACAATATGTGACAAAAACTGCAGCACCAAGAGATGTTTTTTTTGAGATGTTACGTGGAGAAAAACGCATGACGGAATTGAGGACTTTATTCGTTGGTTCGGGCACTTTCATTAATGCTCCGGCAAATGTTGTACATACTTTAATCGTTGATGAAGCACATCGGCTTACTGAAAGGACAGGTTTCTTAAGAAGAGGGGATAATCAAATAAAAGAAATCCTAAAGTCTTCTTTATCTGCAGTGTTTTTTATTGACGAAAATCAAAAAGTTTCAGTTGACGACTATGGTGAAATTAACGTTATTGAAGAATTAGCGCAAGAGTTAGGTATTACAGTCCATAATTTAACGCTATCCTCTCAATTTAGGTGCAACGGTTCAGATGGGTACTTAGCTTGGCTTGACCATATTCTGAAGATTAAAGAAACTGCTAATTTTGACTTTAGTTCTTTAGAATATGAATTTGACTTTAAAGTTTTTGATGACGCATTAAGTTTACAGAAAGAAATTTTCAAAAAGAATAAAATTAATAACAAGTCTCGACTATTAGCTGGGTATTGTTGGGACTGGATTAGTAAAAATAATCCTGACGTTTTTGATTTTCAAGAAGTAGAATTTGGATTTAATATGCGTTGGAATATGATGGATTATGGTGGAAGATATATTATAGACCCAAATTCCGTTACAGAAATAGGGTGTATTCATACGGCTCAAGGTCTTGAATTAGATTATGTTGGTGTAATAATAGGTGATGATTTATTAGTCCGTAACGGTGAAGTAATTGTAAATCCTGACGCACGTTCAAGTATGGACAAGACTGTAAATGGTAGAATTGGTGGAATGCGTGATAATCCAGAGTATTGGAAACCGCTATTAGAAACCATAATAAAGAATACCTATAGAACATTGATGACAAGAGGAATGAAGGGATGTTATATTTATTGTACCGATTACGAAACCAATGAATATTTTAAAAATCAATTGCGCTAATTAAATTTAAGTGTGACACAATTTTTCTATGTAAATTACCACTAATTACAATACATCCTATCCAATGAAAAAAAGAAGGTCATTCCCCATTAAAGTCGTGAGACAATTGAAGTATAGTTTGTCTGCATTAATATCTATGGTGTTTTCTCCTTATCATACTAAAATATTTTCATGGTGGGTTATTGCCTTATTTTTTATAAGTATTGCTTTTATTGGTTATTTGGTAACCAACCAGTGATAAAAGGTTTATATCTAAAGAAAATTAAGCCTACTCAATATATCTACCAATCAAAACACCCACACTTTTGTATGTTCAGAACAGTAGGCTGATTTTTCAAAAATCATACAAATTAAAAAAGTTTTTGAGATAAATGAATTTGACCAGTATGGCTGGTTTAACCAGAAAACAAGTAAAAACTTTCTAACGACACAAAAACTTGCTGAAAAATATTTAAATCAGTTTTTTGAAATTGTTAATAGACATAGAGAGAAAAAGAAAAGATAATTTACCAGCACCTAACAAGTAAGGATTAAACGAAATTCTACTTCGTTTTAATCCTCTGTTGAACCCAGCCCAGCAAAGGTTTTGAGATTTATGGTGTTTCAATAAATGGGTTTGTGTTTTTTTGTTTTTAGCACGTTTTTTTATCTGTTTTTAGGCTATTTATTTATGCCTTTGCGTGCTTTTTTTTTACTTTCTAAATTTATTTCTGTTACTCGCCTCAGCTTTTTGTCTGTTTTGGCTCTTTTTTTTTACTTTGTGGCTTCGGCTTGCTGTTTCAAAACGGCTTATTGATCACTGTTGGTAAGCATGGCTTTATTTTTTAATTAGCCAAGTGTTTCTTTACTTTGTGGCGCATTGGCGGCTTGGCATATTCCATCCAGTGTTTTTGATACAGTTTTTGACGTAAATTATGGGTTGTTTTTAAGTTATTCTCTGCTAAAAATATGCGAATATTTCTTTAAATTTATAATATCTCTATTCAAAAATTGCGGGCTTTATGTTTATAAAATCAAGTAAATCACACCCTTGTTTGCGTCAGAATACAATTTTATAAGACTGCATGAAGTAATGATAAATAACAATATTTAAAATCTTTTATCAAAATTGCCTTTTTAGGCTAAATTTGCAGCAATGAAATTTAAAAAATGTTTGTTAATGATTTTTTTTGCTTGTGTGAGGGTACTTTTAATCAATTCACAGCCTACAGATAGTAGGCAAATTAATAAATTGAGTGATGACAATGTTTATACACTTTCGCTCAATGATTATAGCAGCCCACAAAACAAATTTTATTGGAAATTTAGAAAACCTTTTGAAGGGTATTGGCAGCAAGATGTTTGGTACACAATACAAGCAGAATTAGATGATTCTGCAGAAGTAATTACAGGAAGCGAAAATTTGGTTTATAGCAATAACAGTCCGCATGCCATTACCACCCTTTATTTTCATCTGTATCAAAATGCTTTTCAGCCCGAGTCTTATTACGATAAATTGGGCAAGGAGAATAAAGTAAAGTATAAATATGGAAAATATGAAAAGCAGAAATTAGGTACCACTATTTCTTCACTAAAAATAGAAGGAAAAGAGACCAGTTTTACAATAAACAATACCATTATGATTGTGCAATTGAGTGTTCCATTGATGCCAAACGCGAGTATGGTAATAGATATAAACTTTAAAACCTATTTTGACAATAAAGGCACAATGCGCAGAAGAATGAAAACTTTTGAGCATAATGGTGTAAAACAATTTGATGGAGTGCATTGGTATCCAAGAATCAGTGTTTATGACAGAAAATTTGGCTGGACAACAGATCAACATTTGGGGCATGAGTTTTATGGTAATTTTGGGCAGTATAATGTTTCTTTAACCTTGCCTAGCAATTATATTGTAGAAGCAACAGGAGTATTGTTAAATGAAAATGAAGTATTGCCTGAGGGATTAAAAAAAGCAATAGATATTAGCAATTATTCAAAAAAGATTGGTGAAAAAAATTACAGCTATTTGATAGAAAGAAAAGGTGTAAAAACATGGAAATATCAAGCAATAAATGTCCATGATTTTGCTTTTACGGCCGATCCAAGCTATAGAAGAATGGTAACTGTGATACCCGAGCCAGAAAATCCATTTGGTAAAATAGAATGTATTGCGCTTTGTCAGGAGCAAAACGCCCCCTATTGGCAGCCAACTAGCGCTTTTGTAGCAGAGGTAGTAAAAACATACAATAAGGATTTTGGGGTATATTTATACAATAAAATCGTGGCAGCAGATGCAAGAGATGGCATGGAGTATCCTATGATTACATTAAATGGGGGCAATTGGCCTAATCATCAATATGTGATTGCGCACGAGGTAGGGCACAATTGGTTTTTTGGGCATGTTGGCAACAACGAAACATATAGGGCAGCGCTTGATGAAGGATTTACACAGTTTTTAACCGCATGGAGTATAAAAAATTTTAGAAAAGATATTTCTGTGCCAAATAAAACAGATTATGACATGGTATTTTCTGGATACCTTGGCGATGCTCAAAAATTTGAGCACAGTTGCCTAAACACCCACAGTGATGATTTTGAGTCTGCACTTGGACATGGCGGGGGTTATAGACAAGTTTATTATAAAACTGCTACAATGTTATATAATTTGCAATATGTTTTAGGTGACGAATTATTTACCAGTGCAATGAAACATTATTTTAATCAATGGCGCCTTGCAAATCCTTATTTTGAAGATTTTAGAAACAGTATCATAGATTACACAAAGGTAGATTTAAACTGGTTTTTTGATCAATGGCTAGAAAGTAAAAAAGACTTGGATTATAAATTAATGAGTGTAAAAACTAAAAAAAATGGTTCCAAATCTTATGAACATACAATTACGATAAAGCGAAAAGGCGAAATGGTAAGCCCTATTGATATTACTATTACAACGAATTGGGGGATTGAAGAAAAATTTATTATCCCAAATACCTATTTTACCAAGGCAAGCACTGCTAGCATACTTCCTATGTGGACAGGTTGGGGCAAACTTAATAAAACATATCATTTTACCATTTCAAGAGAATATAAAATTGACCAAGTAGAAATAGACCCAACTCAAAGGCTTGCAGATTATAATCCAAATAATAATATCATGCACAAAAATCCTTTTTGGTACATAGATAAGGGAAAATATCCTACCAATGATATTAGAAAAGTTACAGTGGGCTTGCGCCCAGATTTATGGTACAGTAGGGTAGATGGATTTAAACCAGGCTTAACCTTAGAGAGAAACTACGGCAAACTTACCAATACTAAACTTTCGGCTTGGTATAGCAGCACTTTAGTCAATAATAATATTCAATTTTCTGCCAATCAAATCCAATTTTTTCAATATCAATTCAGTCATTTTAAGAAATTAGGGCAAAATTTGACTTTAAATATTGATTTAAGAAATAAAGAAGGTTTACAGCACTATAGTGCAGGAATAAAAAAACTAATAGGCGCTTCGGAGCTAGAAGCTAAATTTAAAGCAATGTATAGAATGAACAGATATGCGACACAATATGCACCTTTGGATGGTTCGTGGCTAACAAATCTATGGAATAATACTATAAACTTGAGTTTTAAACATAATTTTACTCATTTTGATGGAAACAGTATTTTAACTTTAAATACTAAAAACAGTGCACTATTCTCTGACTATAATTTTTCTGAAATTGGTTTAAATTATGTTTTGTATAAGCAAATTAAAAGCCTGCCAATTCGCGGTAGGATTTTTGGAGCATATCAAACAGGAAATAATATTCCACTAGAATCTAGGATATTTTTGCAGGGCGCTAATTTGGAAGAAATGATGGATAATAAATTCACCAGCACCAATTTTATGTCAAATTTTGTAGGCTTTGGTCCTGATATTAATCATTATCAATTATTAGGAGGAGGGCTAAATTTGAGAGGATTTGCAAATTATGCAGCACCAGTGCAAGATTCTATTTTTGGCACTCCGCTTTTTGCAGGTAACAGAGGGTTTTCTGTTTCTGCAGAAATAGATTTTGATCAGTTTATTAATTTAAGGCCAAGGATGTTTAGAAATTGGTTAAAAATAGATCTGTATGGCTTTGCCGATGCTGGTTTGCTTTTTGGCAGAGGTGTTATTAACGACATTATCAATAGCGGAATTACTGCCGATGCTGGCATTGGCACGGCATATACTGTAAAAAGTTGGGGACGCTTCTCTAAGGCAAAACCTGTTACCTTTAGAATCGATTTTCCCTTTTTTGTAAACCGTTTACCTGCAATTTCTAATGCGCAATACTTTGATTTCAGGTTTGTAGTAGGCGTAAACAGGGCATTTTAATTGCCAATCAGCAAATGATGTAATTGCTCATTTGTTGTGGATTACTTTTCATTACTATTCACTTATGTTTGCATAGAGCCTTTGCATGCGTATATTTATATTGTTATATTATTTTCTGCAATTTACATCAAGTATTGCCCAAGTTGGCGCATCTAATGCTGCTGTCAAAAATAATGTAGACAATTTAGAAGCACAGCCCAATGAGAAAACTTTAGATGAGGCTGAAATTTTAGCAGCTCAAAAATTAGTAAATAACAGCAAGTTTCCCGTTTTTGAAAATGGCAAAACCATTGAACAAGCTACACAACACCGCAATAAAATAGTAGCAAGATATCTGCAGGAAGGAGAAATTGAAAAAGCAAAAAAATTACTTTTATCTGCTGCAGATTCTACTCAATTAAGTCCGCGGTTAATTCAATTTTTATGGAAAGATGCCCTAAATCACATTGATGAAAACAATCAAAAAATAGCTTATTCTTATTATTATAGTGCTTGGATATTGGCTTTAGAAAATAAGCTAAAATCGGCTGTGCAAGCGGCAGAGATGGCTATACAATCAGCAGAATTGGATAATAACCTTGCCCTAAAAGCAAAATGTCACCTAATGCTTTCTAATTTGTATGCTGAAATGAATCTGCCAACCCTCTCTATTTTTCACACCGATAAGTTAAATTCAATGTTGATGGATAAAAAAGGTTTTGGAAATGGTTTTTATGAGATTTTGAAAAATAATATTGCCATAATTATGGCAGTATTTATCGCCATCATGATTATTCTGCTTTTAGGCTATTTCTTTATTTTTAAAGATTCTTCAAAAAAGACCACTAAAATTTTTCAAGAAAATAAAGACATAAATGGGGAATTGCTAAAAAGCAATCAAATTAAAGATAAACTCTTTGCAGTGCTTGCGCACGATCTAAGAGCGCCCGTAAATTCACTGACAGGAATGTTAGATGTAATTAACAGCGATTTGGTGGATGAGAAAAAAAAGAAAGAAATGCTCAAAAAATTACGCGTAGAATTGTCTAATAGCAGTGCAATGCTCAATAATTTATTGGGCTGGGCAAAAGGACAAATTTTAAACCCCCAACCTAGGATTGAAAAAATAGATTTGAGAGAAATTTTTGACAGTAATATAAGTTTATTAAAATCATTTGCCGATGCAAAAGGAGTGGAGATAAGCAATAATAGTTCAGAAAAAATGGAGGCAAATGGAGATAAAGAAATGCTAAATATTATTGTTAGAAACCTAGTGCAAAATGCGATTAAATATACAGACACAGGCGATAAAATAATATTAGATACTGAGTACGATTTTAGCAAAGAAGAAGTAAGAATTAAGGTTACTGATAATGGAAAAGGAATGACTGCAGAAAAATTGGGTAAACTATTTGATTTAGAAAGTTTATCAGAACCTGGTACAAGAAATGAGACAGGAAGTGGTTTAGGACTAATACTATGTAAAGAATTTGCCGAAGCTCAAGGCGGAAGAATGTGGGCAGAAAGTAAAGAAGGATATGGCAGTGTCTTTTATTTTACACTAAAATCTGCATCATAGAAAGCATTTTGACCATCTAAAATCAAATTTGGCATTTGCGAAATTAAAAATTATTTTTGCGCCCCTAAAATACAAAACAAAAAAAGAATGAATTCATATATTATTTATCTAGTCCCTGCTTTAGGGATTTTCGGATTGTTAGTAATGGCAATTAAAAGTGCATGGGTAGCTAAGCAAGATGCTGGCGATGAAAATATGCAAGAATTGGCAGGTCATATTGCCAAAGGTGCTATGGCTTTTTTAAAAGCAGAATGGAAAGTGTTGAGCATTTTTGTAGTAGTAGCTGCTGCATTGCTGGCATATTCTGGCTCAATTCACGAGGTTAATGGAAAAGTAATACATTCAAGTTGGATTATTTCTATTGCCTTTATTATTGGTGCAGTATTTTCTGCAACTGCCGGCTACATAGGAATGAATGTGGCTACTAAAGCAAACGTAAGGACTACACAAGCAGCAAGAACAAGTTTAGCTAAGGCACTTAAAGTGTCTTTTACGGGTGGCACAGTAATGGGCCTTGGAGTAGCAGGATTGGCAGTGTTGGGTCTTGGTGGGTTATTTATTGTATTTTTATCAATTTTTGCGCATCTAGGTGCTGATACTATAAAAACCTCAATTGAAGTATTAACTGGTTTTTCTTTAGGTGCAGAGAGTATAGCATTATTTGCAAGAGTGGGAGGCGGTATTTATACCAAGGCGGCAGACGTAGGTGCTGATTTAGTTGGAAAAGTAGAAGCTGGAATACCAGAAGATGATATTAGAAATCCTGCTACCATAGCAGATAATGTTGGCGACAATGTGGGCGATGTGGCGGGTATGGGAGCTGATTTATTCGGTTCTTATGTAGCCACTATTTTGGCCACCATGATTTTAGGTCAGGAATTAACAGTAAATGGGCAAGCGCTAAACGATTCTAGCGATGCTTTTGGCGGAATGTCTCCTATTTTATTGCCAATGCTAATCTGTGGTTTAGGCATTTTGTTTTCTATAGTAGGCACATGGTTTGTTAAAATTAAAGGAGAAGATGGAGATGTGCAAAAGGCTTTAAATATTGGAAATTGGTCTTCAATGATAATTACAGTAATAGCATCTTTCTTTATCGTTAATTGGATGTTGCCAGAAACAATGAATTTAAGAGGATATGAATTTTCTAAAATGAATGTTTTTTATGCCATTTTGGTGGGTACTGTTGTTGGAGCTATTATGAGTATAGTTACAGAATATTATACCGCAATGGGAAAAAAGCCTGTTTTGTCTATTATTCAGCAATCGTCTACAGGACATGCCACTAACATTATTGCAGGATTAGCCGTAGGTATGAAATCTACTGTTATTCCTATTCTTGCACTTGCAGGAGGTATTATGGCTTCTTATCATTTTGCTGGATTGTATGGTGTAGCAATAGCAGCAGCCGGTATGATGGCTACTACTGCTATGCAATTAGCCATTGATGCTTTTGGACCTATTGCTGACAATGCAGGTGGTATTGCCGAGATGAGTCAATTGCCAGAAGAGGTTAGGGGGCGAACAGATATTTTAGATGCTGTTGGTAATACTACGGCTGCCACTGGCAAAGGTTTTGCTATTGCTTCTGCGGCATTAACTTCATTGGCTTTGTTTGCAGCTTTTGTTGGCATTGCTGGTATTGATGCCATTGATATTTATAAAGCGCCTGTATTAGCCGGTTTATTTGTTGGCGCAATGATTCCCTTTATTTTTTCTGCACTGTGTATTCAGGCAGTAGGAAAAGCAGCCATGCAAATGGTAAATGAGGTTAGAAGACAATTTAGAGAAATTCCTGGCATAATGGATTACACCGCAAAACCAGAATATGAGAAATGTGTTGAAATTTCAACCAAAGCATCTATTAGAGAAATGATGTTGCCGGGTGCAATAGCCCTAATTACTCCTGTAATAATTGGATTTATTTTTGGTGCCGAGGTGCTAGGTGGTTTGTTAGCTGGTGTTACCGTTTCTGGTGTGTTAATGGGTATTTTTCAGTCTAATGCTGGTGGTGCTTGGGATAATGCAAAAAAATCTTTTGAGAAAGGAGTTGTTATTAATGGAGAAACTTTTTATAAAAAATCTGAGCCTCATAAAGCATCTGTAACTGGAGATACTGTGGGCGATCCTTTTAAAGATACATCTGGCCCTTCTATGAATATTTTGATAAAATTAATGTCAATTGTAGCCTTAGTAATTGCTCCTTATTTGCCTATTGCTTCTAATTCATCAGCAGCTAACGGAAAGGGTTTTAAAAATAATCTAACTACAGAGATTTCTAACAACACGCCTTGTTGTGAAGATAAATCTGAAGCGCAATATGGTGCTTGCGATATCAAACAATGTGCTACAATGACTAAGGAAGAGTGTGCTTTGCATTGCGAAAAAATGGGCTGCAATGATGCGCAAAAAGCCAATTGCATGGCTATGTATAACGAATCTGGCGCGTATATAGGAAAACCAGAAACAAAAGGTTGCTGTAAGAAAAAGTAAAATAGTTACTTCACTAAACAGATTTTTGAAACATTAAAGTGGTTAAAAATTATGTTTCCTCTTGTTGGTCATATTCTAGCATTGTGGCATAAAAAGCGGGCCATTAAATTTAGGTAATTTAATTAAAAAATCCCTAAATTTAGCAATACCAGCGTGCAGGCCTCTTCTGCAATTGTGTTTTGTGCAATCAATTGCGCTTCAAAATCTTGATTTTCAGTTCCTGGATTAAAAATAACACGCTTTGGCTGTAGGCTTAATATTTTATCAATGTAAAAGGCTTGATTTGCTGCACCCACATATAAGCTAATTGTATCAATGGATTTAGGCGCGTAATTCCATTCGGTATCAATTTCTATTGATGCAACATTTCCTTTTTTTAGGCCAAAAGCAAATATATGGTTAAATTGCTTTTTTTTAAATAAGTGAATTGCTTTATTACTGTACCTTTCTATATTTTCACTTGCACCTATTACCAGTATTTTTTCATTCAAATTCATATTAGTTTTTTTTAATAATTGCATTTGCACATGCCATGCCATCTAATGCTGCACTCACAATACCACCAGCATATCCTGCTCCTTCTCCACAAGGGTAAAGGTTTGTTAGTTGTGTGTGTTGCAATGTTTCAGTATCTCTTGGTATTTTTACAGGACTGCTAGTGCGGCTCTCTGTTGCCACCATAATCCCTTCGTTGCTATCAAAACCGTGTAGTTTTTTTCCGAAATTAAGGATGCCTTCTTTCAATGCTTGGGTTATAAATGGATTTAATACATCGCTTAATTGTGCAGAATCTACACCTGGAATATAACTATTGGCATTAATTGCTGCAGAAAATCTGCCATTTAAGAAATCTCCGATTCTTTGTGCAGGTGCTTTTATAGAGCCAGTAGCTTCATAGCAGCGCTCTTCTACACTTTTTTGAAAACCTAAGCCTGCTAATGATCCCATTTTATTAAACTGTTTAAAATCGTCTTCAAAAAGTTGAACAACCATGCCGCTATTCGCAAATTGACCATTTCTTTTACTTGGGCTCCAACCATTTACTACCACTTGATTTTGTCCTGTAGCCGCAGGGGCAATGATCCCTCCTGGACACATACAAAAAGAAAAAACACCTCTTTTGCCCACTTGATTAACCAAACTATAGCTTGCGGCTGGTAAATAATCGCCCCTTAGTTTACAATGATATTGCATTTCGTCTACCATTAGTTGGGGATGTTCTACCCGCACTCCAAGTGCAAATGCTTTTAACTCCAATGCAATTTTTTTGCGTTCCAATAGATAATAAATATCTCTTGCAGAATGTCCTGTGGCAAGAATAATATTTTCAACAGAATGCTTATCAATATTATTAACCGTAATAGACTGCACTTTATTTCCAATGATGGTAAGGTCTGTTAAGCAAGTATTAAAAAGTATTTCACCCCCATTTTCAATAATGTATTTGCGCATTTTTTCTATAATTGCGGGTAATTTATTGGTACCTATATGCGGATGAGCTTCAAAATTTATGTCTGAAATAGCACCAAATTGCACAAAAGCTGCCAATACTTTCGCTACATCTCCTCTTTTTTTACTACGGGTATATAATTTACCATCAGAATATGTACCTGCACCACCTTCTCCAAAACAATAATTAGATTCATCATTGACCAACAGTTCTTTATTTAGCTTTGCTAAATCTCTTCTGCGCTCTTTTACTGGTTTTCCACGTTCTATGATAATGGGTTTAATACCAGCGGCCAATAATTCTAAAGCTGCATAAATACCAGCAGGGCCAAATCCAATTACATGGCAGCTCTTTTGACCTATTTTTGAGGGTTTATATACCTCTGTGGGATTTATAGATGCTGTGTCATCATTTATTTCTGCTTTTATAAGGTAATGAATATTCCGCTTACTGCGTGCGTCAAGCGACTTTTTTAAAATCGTTATATTTTCATTTTTTAAGCCAAATTGTTGCCTAATTTCGTTGCAAATCATTTGACTATCAATTACTTGATGTGGTTTTAATTGTATTTCTATTAACTTGGGCAAAAGATGTGGGATATTGTTGGTTCAAATGTCAAAAAAAATGCGCAATAAATTACAACTTTGCAGAAATAATTTTTAATCATGGCAGAAGTAGTAGATTTAGAAAAAATAGCGCATCAAGTTAGACGCGATATTGTTAGAATGGTGCATGTTTGCCAGAGCGGTCATCCGGGTGGTTCGCTTGGTTGTGCTGATTTACTTACTGCATTATATTTTGATATAATGAAACACAATCCTGCCAATTTTACTATGGAAGCCAAAAACGAAGATGTGTTTATTTTATCTAATGGACATATTTCACCTGTTTTTTATAGCGTTTTGGCTAGATCTGGTTATTTTGATGTTTCAGAATTGGCTACTTTTAGAAAATTGAACAGTAGGCTGCAAGGGCATCCTGCCACAGAAGAGGGTTTGCCAGGTATACGGATAGCTACGGGCAGTTTAGGACAAGGATTAAGCGTTGCAATAGGTTATGCCCTGCAAAAACGACTTGACAAGGATAGCGGAATAGTTTATTGCAATACGGGAGATGGTGAATTGCAAGAAGGACAAAATTGGGAAGCAATCATGTATGCCGCAAATCAGAAACTAAATAAATTAATTCTTACTGTTGATGAAAACAAACAACAAATTGATGGATCTACCGTTGATATTATGGGCTTTGATCAATTAAATAATAAGTTTGAAGCTTTTGGCTGGAATGTACTGTCTATGAATGGCAATAAGATGAGTGAAATAATGGACACTTTTAAAAAGTTGAAAATGCAATTAGAAAGTTTAAAAAAACCTACTGTAATTATCATGAAAACAGAGATGGGGCAAGGGGTAGACTTTATGATGGGTTCGCATGCTTGGCATGGTATTGCTCCCAATGATGCACAATTGGAACAGGCTTTGGCTCAATTACCTGAAACATTAGGTGATTATTAAAATGATAAAAACAAACTATATATATATTATTTGCACTACACTGCTTTTTAGCATGAGTGTAAGACCTTGCTTATCGCAGAATACTGCGTTTGCTTCTCCAAAACAGAAAACACGAATACTCTTTGTTTTAGACGCAAGCAATAGCATGGTGCAATATATGGATGGCAGCAGCAGAATGGAAGTGGCTAAGAAATTGCTTACAAAAATGGTGGACAGCCTTTATAAGTTGCAAAATATTGAATTGGCGCTTAGGGTTTTTGGTCATCAATTTCCAATTGTTGCAAAAAATTGCCAAGATACAAGGTTAGAAGTGCCTTTTAAACCCGGAAATAAAACAGCATTAATAGAGAAAATTAGTTCTTTAACTCCAAAAGGTTATACGCTAATTGCCAATAGTATTCTAAATGCTGCAGAGGATTTTCCTTCCACTCCTGGACGAAATATTATTATTCTTATTACAGATGGGGTAGAAGAGTGCTATGGAGACCCATGCGCTATTGCTGCGGCTTTGTTAAAAAAGGGAATCGTTCTTCAACCTTTTATCATAGGCATAGGAAATAAAGAAGAGTTGTTTAGAAAAACCTATGAGTGTGTTGGTAAGTATTACAATGCAAATACTCAAGCAGAATTCGAAAATGTATTTAATGTAATTATTTCGCAAGCACTCAATACCACTTCTGCTCAAATTAATTTATTAGAAAATTCTGGCAGGCCTTTAGAAACCAATGTCCCAATCACAATCACGGATAGCCGAAATGGGAAAATATTGTTTAATTATGTGCATACTTTAAATGGAAAGGGGATACCAGACACGTTGTATTTAGACCCTTTATACAGCTATAATTTAATGATTCACACTGTGCCTCCGATTTTTAAAAACAATTTTGAATTGCAAGCTGGCAGGCATAACATTATAGCAATTGATGCTGCACAAGGAAAAATTAATTTTAAATGTCAGGGCGTTACAAATTATCCTGATTTAAAATGTATTGTAAGAAAAAAAGACAGCACTCAAACTATTTTTGCTCAAACTTTTAACACCACACAAGAATATTTGGTAGGCATATATGATATTGAGATATTAAGCATCCCTAGAATCTATTATAATAATATCGAAGTAAAACAAAATAATACAACTACTGTAGAAATTCCACAACCGGGTATCTTAAATTTTAATACAACTAGAGATATGGTGGTTTCAATTTTTTATATGCAAAATAATCAAATGGTATGGGTGATGGATATGAATGAGAACACAAGACAACAACTTATTAAAATGCAGCCGGGCAATTATATTGCAGTGGCAAGAGCAACAGCAGAAACGCGCACTATATACTCATTTACACAAGAGTTTATTATAAAAACTGCAGAAATTACAATGGTTAACTTATAAAATAGAATGAAAAAAATAGAAATACTGGGGAATGCAGATACAAGATCTGGTTTTGGTGCAGGCCTTTTGGAGGTGGCGCAAAGCAATGATAAAATTGTGGCACTATGTGCAGATTTAACTGGGTCTTTAAAAATGGATGCTTTCCAAAAAGCTTTTCCAGAGCGTTTTTTTCAAACGGGTATTGCAGAAGCTAATATGATGGGAATGGCAGCCGGTTTGGCCTCTGCCGGAAAAATACCTTTTACAGGTACTTTTGCAAACTTTAGCACAGGCCGGGTATACGATCAAATAAGACAAAGCATTGCCTACAGTGGTAAAAATGTAAAAATTTGTGCATCGCATGCTGGTTTAACCCTAGGCGAAGATGGCGCCACACATCAAATTTTAGAAGATTTGGGAATGATGAAAATGTTGCCACATCTAACTGTAATTAATCCTTGTGATTATAATCAAACTAAGGCAGCCACTATTGCTATTGCCAATCATGTTGGCCCTGTTTATCTTAGATTTGGCAGGCCAAAAGTGCCAATATTTACTCCAGAGAATCAACTATTTGAAATAGGCAAAGGCTTGATGTTAAGCGAAGGCAGTGATGTAAGTATTTTTTGTACAGGCCACCTGGTATGGAAAAGTATAGAAGCGGCATATATTTTGGCAGAAAGAGGTATTAGTGCCGAAATAATAAATATTCACACCATTAAACCATTAGATAGGGAGATGATTTTGAAATCTGTGGCTAAAACACGCTGTGTGGTAACAGCAGAAGAACACCAAAAAAATGGTGGATTAGGTGACAGTATTTGCCAATTATTGGCAGAAAATTTTCCGATGCCTGTAGAAATGGTTGCTGTAAACGATAGTTTTGGCGAAAGTGGCACCCCCGATGAGTTGATGGCTAAATATAAAATAGATACCCCTGATGTAGTGTTGGCAGCTGAAAAAGTAATCAAAAGAAAAATTTAAAAATAGCTTTGTAAAATCAAAATTAAGGAGATACATTTGCATTCCCAATTTTGGACTGCCCGGATGGCGGAATTGGTAGACGCGCTGGTCTCAAACACCTGTGGGCAACCGTGCCGGTTCGACCCCGGCTCCGGGTACTATTAAAAAGCAGATAATTTTTTTTATCTGCTTTTTTTTTAACTTATAGAAACTGCTTATGTAGTTGTGTAGTAAAAAAATGATCAAATTGTTTGCAAAATATAAATTTGATGCCCTTTTTTTGGCCAACGTTTTTAGCGACTAAGAATGTATTTACCTAAATATCTTGATAAATTTCCATTACTTCAAAAAAATACATGTATTGTTAACATGGATATGAATTTTATACGCCACACAATGTTTCGTCCTAAAATAGGTTTACAGTAAAATGCAAACAATATGGACAAAAAGAAAAAGCGGCAATAATGGCCGAGTATTTATTAGGTTTGATAAGTTATCGAAAATTAGGTTTAAAGCATGAAATTGATTTTAGAATCATACTTTAGTAGGTTTCGAAATTTAAAGGCAAACCAATGCGAAAATCAAAACCAGTCATTAAAAATAAAGAACTGGAACAACTTCCGTCCGATACAAAGTTGCTGCAAAAAGAGTTACGCATATAAAAGCTACATCACAAGCTGCTTAAAGCAATTATAGACATAACAGAGGAACAAAAAAAATGATTTATACCATTGATCACTTTTTAGATTGCGCATTTCTAGTGCGAATTAGGGGGTAAATTATCCAAAGGGCTTTTTACATTTTCTATTATTTTTTTGCTAACATGGGTGTATATTTGAGTGGTTTTAATGTCACTATGTCCAAGTAATTGTTGAATAAATACGGTATCCACACCACTTTCCATCAAATGAGTAGCGTAGCTATGCCGCAGGCCATGAATGCCTATTATTTTGTTTATTTTTGCTCTTTTTAAGGCTTGTTTAAATACAGCTTGCGCACTTCTAATGGAATATTGTCCGCCATATTGGCCTTCAAACAAATATTTTTCGGGTTTATATAGCATATAATACGACCGCAGATGCTCAATTACGGTCTCTGGCAGGTTTACGTATCTGTCTTTTTTGCCTTTTGCTGCTTCTATTAATACTTGCATTCTTTGGCTATCGATATCTGTGATTTTTAAATTTACAATTTCGCTGACACGCAAACCCATGCCATAGCAAATTTTAAGAATCAACTGATGCTTAGTATTCTCGGTTAACAATATCATTTTAGAAATATCTTTGGTACTTAACACTTTAGGCAGAATGGTTTGTCTAACAGGACGGGGAATCTCGAAAAAAAATTTTTCTCTGTGAAGTACTTTTTCATAATAAAATTTAAGTGCATTCAAACGAGAGTGTATGGTATTTTCTGAAAGGTGAAGAATATTTATACAATATAAGAAATAGCTTCTCAATTTTTCTGCTTCTATTTCTTGAGCACTGTGTTGTTTTAACGTTTTTAAATATATACCAAACTCATTGCTATAAGATTTGAGTGTATTGGGACTAAATCCCTTTAGGCGAATAGTGTTTATATAATCTATATACGCCTGATGATTATTGGGATGAATAAATGCTGGAATTGGTATTTCAAAATTACCTAAAGGCAGAGCAAACAGTTCTCTATAATATGCAACATCTCTTACATACCATTTTTTTTGAGTATTGCTCCAATGTGCCCCTTTGAGGGTTTTAAATTTTAGAATAAGATTATCCTCTTTAGGAAAACTTACCCAAATAACAGTGTTATTATTGTGCTTGCCTAGCTCCGCGGTAAAAGGGGATTTAGAAAATATTTTAGTATCTATGGTCATAAATTAAGTCTGCGCATATTGCATTGTTGCAAACATAAGCCAAAAAACACGCAATGCGTATTTGAAATATGATTAATTTCAATCTGTTGATTAGCATGGCTTTTAAGATAAAAAAATAAATTTGGTGATTTGATTGTATTGCGTATATTTGTATGTTATGTGTAATTTTAAAAGATGACACGAACTAACGGGGAAGCCGAAAACCGACAAGAGTAGGCAGAAACAAAAATAAAAAATAAATATGTTTATCGCAGCAATGATTATCTACGTTATCGTAGCATTCTTAGTCGGGCCACTTTGGCCACTTCAATTAATTTCGGGTAAAGCTGGACCACTTGGAATTTTATTAGTTATAGGTTGGTTCGCATTATTAATTGGTGGTATTAATTCATAAATTTGGACAAGACTTTATGAAAGCATTACTTTTAATT
>Ga0209491_10003514_pt1 | contig 25726 bp, 20 predicted proteins | sample BON02_FD_187213 | JGI IMG/M metagenome (GOLD analysis project Ga0209491, IMG submission 187213) | Freshwater microbial communities from Lake Bonney liftoff mats and glacier meltwater in Antarctica - BON-02 (SPAdes) (version 2) | ecosystem: Environmental > Aquatic > Freshwater > Ice > Glacier...
CATCACGCCGAGACCGTCGTTATCGAAGGCAAAAGTTACCGCATGAAAGACCAGATCGAACCGCCCAACTGAGGCCACCACCGGTCCCAACCCGCGTTCCGCGCTACACGCCGGCGGCCTCAAACCCACCGGCGTTTTTTACGAAATCACGACGTGGTTTTCAAACCGCCCGTTTGAGGTGATCTTCACCCCGCCCCTCGCACTTTGTCGGACTTAATCTTAAGATTCTCCACGAAAAGGAGTTTAGCACGGTTTCAAACTATGCTGATTTTCAGGCGGAGCTCGGCGGATTGGCCGATGCGGTGGTCGATGTGCGCACGCTCAATCGCACCCAGTTAGAGCGCATGCCCAAAGTGGCCCGATTTCTCTTGAATATCGGAGAAATTGATACGCGGCGTGATTACTCGATTCGGCATGACTCCGGCCGGCGCTGGGCTTCTCAGCAAGCGACAGTGCAACCCTCTCAGGCGCAAAGCCGATTAGTGGGTGACATCGCCACGCGCAACAATCCGTCCACCCCCAACTCTGCAGGCACCAGTAACACCGATACGTTCTATAATCCGGTGAGTTCACCCGATGATCGGATCGACGCCGCGCTCAACACCGAAATCCAAATCCAGCTCGATGACGAGTTTTACGCTGATGATGGCAAGAGGGTGTCCCAGGACAAAACCGCGTTGGTGATTGAAACCACGGTCTCGTCTCCCGCACCGATGATGGGCGTTTATGTGATCGGGGTAGCGCGGATCGAAATTAACGACGAGCAGAATGATCTTATCTTATTTCAAGAACTGAAAAGTCTGGGCCCGGAGCCGAGTCAAGTTCGGCTCCGGCGCGAAAGCTTACCGAAGGAGCTGAAGGTCCTCGAGGTGGCCCTCTATCTCTATCGCAATGGTGAAGAGCTCGTCTCGAATCTTTCCGAAAAACAAATGGGCCTGACTCGCGATGAAGCCCACGAATACGTGACATTGGACCACATGGCGACGCATCGGGGGGCGACGATTTCCGCCTCGCCCGCCTGGAGTCTGGCCCCGGCTGCTCTATTGGCGGCCGAAGACGGGAGTGGTTTCGATTATCCCGTCACCGTGGATATCGACGATCGGGGACGCGTGATCGGCATCGACGAGACTACCATTCTGCCTGACGCGATTCGTGAGCTGGTCCAGGAGGTCGTATTTGTGCCGGCCTTGGTGGACGGGCAGGCTGTCGCCAGCAAGGCTTCGTTTAATCTGAGTGATTTCTTTCGCTGAGTTTTGGCGCGGAGCGGGAGCGCCTATTCCACGATCATCTCGCCCTTCATCATAAACCAGTGACCGGGGAAGGTGCAGATGTAGGGATACACTCCGGGCTTATCGGGTGCATTGAAGCGCAGGACCTGCAGCCCGTCGGGGCCGAGGAGTTTGGTGAAGTGCAGAATTCCGGGCACGTCGGGGATGAAGTCTTTTTCCACGCCACTCGGGTCCTTGGCCATTTCGTTGGCGGCGACCCCAATCGCCTCATTGCGACCGGGCTCGATGATCACGAGGTTGTGTTGCGTGGCATCCGGGTTGGTGAAGACCAAACGCACGGGTTGGCCGGTGCGCACCGTGAATTTATCCACGTCGAATAACATCCGTTCGGGGATGGTGGAAATCTCGATACTGAAGAGGTCCGTTTGCCGATCGAATCCGGAGAAGGCGGCTCCGCCCGCCAAAAGGGCATCCGCCTTGGTATTTCCTTGGTCCCAGTTTTCGTAGAAATCTCGAAGCGTCCGCTGCTCCGAATCGGTCACGGTGGCTTCGTCGCCTTGCCAGAAGGCAACGAGGGCCTCTGAACCGATCGCACTGCGGACGGCAAATCGTAAGTGCTCCTGCATGGGGTGTCGCAAGATATCCAAGAGCGATTTCAGGGCTGCGGTGGTGCCGAGGTAACTCGCAGTATTGGCGGCTTCCAGACGCACAATTCCGTTTTCGTCGTTAGCACGCTTTTTGAGCAGGCTCAAGGCTTGCGACAGGGTGAGTCCATTGTCGGCGAGGTTGGGCATGGCCGGCATGCCTTGGGCGCCGATGGTGTAGCGGAGTTGTCGTGTGGCGGCGGCCCGGGCGTGGTGATTTTCGCACGACAGCAGTTCACGCAGCAGAGCGGGGCGACTGACCCCGACGCTGCGGTAAACCCACATCGCTTCGACTTGATGATGGCGGAATCGTTCAGCGGCTGGATCAAGTTGCCCGACCCAACTATCGAGAGCGGCGGCCACGTCGGCAGCGTCGTGCGTGTCGCGTAATTCGCGCTTGGTCCAGTAGCGGTAGCGGTATTCGCGGCGTTTCAGGTTATCGAGGAGTTGAACGAGGGAAGCATCGGCGATGGCGGGCGGATCTTGGAGTTGGGCCCCCTTGGGCACGACCCGCCAGATCCGGCCACTTTTGCGGTCACGACGCGGATCGCGGAGGGAGTATTGAGCGTGACCTTTGACCGGATTATACCAGTCGCAGATATACATCGCGCCGCGCGGGCCGTATTTGATGTCGACGGGAATGAAGCTGAGGTTTTCGGAGAAAATGAGATCCGAGACATACTCTTCGGCAAAGTGATCATCGTGCTCGATCCAGCGGTGAATCTCGACGCGGTTGGTGGGTTTGTAGCGGACCTTAATAAAACCGCCTTGGAGGTCGTCGGGCCACATCGGGAAATCGACAAATTCCTGACCGCAGACGCCGGAGTAGGCGGGAATGCCGGAGGCCTTGGGGTGTTGGGCGGGGTAGGGCGGATTGGTCGCGTGAAACGCGCTGGCAAAAACGGGATGGCTCGCGACGTGGTGACCCCAGTCAGAGTAGGTCACGCCCCAGGGATTGGTGTTGGGGTAGCTGCCGAAGGTGACCAGCGACTGGTTGAGCGGAGAGTATTTGAACCACGCGGAGTTCTTGGCGCGGATTGGGCCGTAAGGCGTTTCGACTTGCGAGTTGTGAAAGATCGATTCGCGAAAGAGGAGGTCGCCGTCGGGTGACCAGACGAAGTCGTGCAAGGCGTGGTGCGAGTCTTCGCAGCCAAATCCGGTGTAGAGATACTCGCGGGAGTCGGCCTTGCCGTCGCCATCGCTATCGTAGATGTAACTGAGGTGGGGCTCTTCCGAAACAATAATGCCGTCCTTATAAAGTTCATACGATAATGGGATGTTGATGTCGTCGGCCCAGACGGTGGATTTGTCGGCCCGGCCATCGTTGTCGGTGTCCTCTAGAATAACGATCTTGTCGCGCGGTTTTTGGCCGGGGTAAACGTGCGGGTAAGTGACGGAGCAACTCACCCAGAGGCGGCCTTTAGCATCCCACCGCATGGTGATAGGGCAGGCGATCTCGGGGAACTCTTCTTCGCTCGCGAAGAGGTTCACCTCGAAGCGCGGATCGATCCGAAATGCCGCCATCTCATCGGCGGGCGATAGCCACTCGTTGGCGCCGCGCGACTCTTTGACCGGATCCAATTCCGGCACATTGGAGTCGTCCACCTCTTCGATGCCAAAGGTCTGGCCGCGGGCGATTGCCCAGATGCGCTCGTCACGATTGGCCGTCATGATTTCGAGATTTCGCATGGCGGGCAGGAAGTCCAAATAACCATAGCTCTTGTTACGATCTCCCGTGTAGTAGAAAGTGTTCAAGGGGCGGTAGCGGCGGAAATATTGCGTGTTCTTGTCCACGATGGCCGCGAGGATCTCGTCGTTCGGGATTGGCGCCGGGGCGCCGAAGACGGCCTTAAACAGCGCTTCGGCGAACACCTGGTAACCCGCCGCCGTGAGATGGGCGCCGTTGATGGTGAGGTCGGTCGCTTCGTCGGCCATGGCCGCGGCGGTCGGATCAAATACGTTGGCGAAACCGACCTGCAGGCGATCGGCGACTTCTTTCATCGCCACGGTGTAGGCGGCGAGTCGTTCATTGTTGAGATCGGCGGCGGGAACTCGGGCCGTGTTTTCATTGGCGATGGGAGAGATGAGCACGATCCGGGGTGCCCCGGATTTATGGTAGGCCTTGGACTTGAGTTCGAGCAGCGCGCGGGCGAGGCGAGCCTTGAAGGAGTCGACTGCTTCGAGGCCGGCGAAGGATTCGTTATAACCGAATGCCGCGAAAATGACGTTGATATTTTCCCGGGCGAGATGCTGCTCGATGGTCGCGAAATTCGCTGGCCGCGGCTGCAGATCCACCTCGTCGGCGGACCATGCCAGATTGCGAATCACCAATTGCTGGTGGGGGTGGGCGAGCTGGAGTCTCGCTTCGAATTGGCCGAAGAGTTGGGCGCGATCAAGTAGCGTGTTACCGATAAAAGCGATCCGGTCAGCTTGGCCGAGTTGCAGGGGAAGTTTCGTCGCCACCGGATGAGTGATCATCGCGGTCGGAGCCTCGTCGAAGTAGATCCCATACTTCTCGAGTTGCGGATCTTGAGGTGGTGCCTTTTTGCCGGACGGCATGCTCTTCGCGTCATTCACCTCCGGGGGGGGCTCGGTGGCGTTATGGGGCTGAATCCCACCGTGAAAGGTGTTGTTCGTTTGGTTTGGGGCTGGGGTCGTTGGCTGGCCAATTAAGAAACAGCTTATCGCTGAAGCGCAGATAACACTGGCGAATAATTTAGTTGCGGGGAAGGACAAGAAGACGGGGGGCATGAGATTCGGTGCTAACGCTCGATGGAGGGGGGTAGGGGGAGTTCAGGGTGTTTAAAACGATCAGATAGAATTATCCAAGATTTACCGCGAGTAGGGCCGTTGGTATTGTCAGCGAGTCGATTCGTCGAATCTTCGCTCCGTTTATTCCAAGCGCGAGTTTGGTCGTATTGCCTCTCACCGGCGATGGGAATAGAAGCGGTTTAGTCGGGTTTAAAACCGGTCGGTAGAGTCACTCGCCCCGCCGAGAAAAGGCGTTCTTCCCCCACTCCCCCGCGGTTTCCGTTCTCTGATTATAGCCCCCCATGGTATCCCCGCGCCGCTGGTTCGTTTCGTTCGGCAGGACTTTTATTCGGAGTATTGCTTTCGGCTCCATTCGGTTCGGGCTTCGAACCGAATAGACCCAAGCGACTGCTTAGGGTTGCGGGCGACGCGGGTCACGCGGATCTGGGCGGCGACGTGGGGGGAGATTGACTCGCCGAACGTCGATTTAATCGGCGACTTCCGGATTGCGATTCAGCCGGTTTTATCCCGCCTCCACCTGCGCTCCAACCCGAGCTATGCTGCATTCGCGGCTAAAATTCGCGTCCAGTTCCCGACGCCAAAGCCTTAGCCGAATTTTCTCGGGCTAGTATTACTCTGTTGTTTGCGGAGACGTACTGCTTAGGCGGGGATTACCGTTCCGCCGTCTCTGCTTTCCGATACGCTTTGAGGATGCGGACGGGGGGATCAATGATTTGTCCGGCGGTGTAGGTGTCCTCGCTGTAGGTATTAATTTTGGTGCGGTGAATTTTGAGCACGACATGCATTCCATTGGTCACTCGCCCGAACGCGGCGAAGCCTTGGCCGTCACCGGATACGGCGCGGCCGCCGCGCATGTCAAGGGAGGGCTGATCGCCGATGCAGATGAAGAACGTGCCGCCGGTGGCCGAACCCACTGCGCTGCGGGCGAGCGAGATCACGCCATTGCGGTGCAGGATACCGGTTTGCGCGGTCGTCTCGTGATCGATGGGCGGCAGCCCGGCGGTGTCGGGCAGCAAGCCGCCTTGAATGACGCTGATTTTGGGCGAACCATTGTCGTTGGCCGGATAGACCGTGCGGTAGAACCCTCCATTGTTAAGTAAGCTGGCATCGACGTGAGCCAAAAAACTACCCGCCGAAATGGGAGCGGCATCGACGAGCACTTCGATTTCAATGGGGCCGTAGTCGGTTTCGAGCGTCACCGAGACGGGCTTCGCCAGAACAACGACGGGGAGGAGGAGGAGGAGGAGGAGGGAACCTAACCTAGAGCAACGACGGGGTAATTTCATGAGGGGAGTATGAGGGGAGACCTAGCGGAAGAGTTCACGCGTCGATGACCGGCGGCGTGCGCAAACGATTCAGCTCCTTTGGCTTTGTATCGCGATCATTTTAAACCACACTGGCAGTAATGATACGAAATCTACTGCGTAAGTCTTTGGCGATACTTTGGGCGGTGGGGTTCGGAGCGATGGGAGGGAGTGTGTACGCGAAACCGAAGAGCTTTATCATCATCATGACGGATGATCAGGGATGGGGCGACTTGAGTTGTTTCGGGTCCGAGACGATTGCGACCCCGCACATCGACCGGATGGCGAGCGAGGGGCTGCGCATGACGAGTTTCTATGTCGCGTCTTCGGTCTGTTCGCCCTCGCGGGCGGCGCTGCTTACCGGCCGCATGCCGGTCCGGGTGGGGGTGCCGAATGTCTTGTTTCCCCACTCAACGACGGGTCTGCCGCCGGCGGAACTTACCATCGCTGAATTGCTGAAGAGCCGGGGCTATGCCACCGGTATCGTGGGCAAGTGGCACTTGGGTCACCAAGCTCAGTTCATGCCGATGAATCAGGGCTTTGATTCCTATTTTGGCGTTCCCTACAGCAACGACATGTCGATCTCGGCGGAGTTCGATATCTCGCCCGACGTTCAACTTAACGAGGGTTACACGACGGAGCAGATGCAGAGTGATCGGGCCCGCTACCTCGAACATTATCGAGAGTTGCGTAATCGGGTCCCGCTGCTGCGCGACAATACGATCATCGAGTATCCGGTCGACCAACGCACATTGACGCGGCGCTATACGGAGAAAGCCGTTGAGTTCATCGTAGCGCACAAGGATCAACCGTTCTTTCTCTATCTGCCGCACACCATGCCCCATAAGCCACACCATATCGAAGAGGAGTATGCGGGTAAGAGTGAAGCGGGGATCTTTGGCGACATCGTGCAACAGATCGACTGGAGCGTGGGAGAAGTCTTGGCGGCGTTGCGCGAGCACGATCTGGCGGATGATACTTTTGTGATTTTCTTGTCGGACAACGGTCCGATTAAGGAGGGCTCCGCCGGACCGATGAAGGGGAACAAGTTCACCACGTTTGAAGGTGGCCTGCGGGTGCCGGCGGTGTTGTGGGCTCCCGGCACAATTGAAGCGGGGGGCGTGAGTGATGAGATCGCCTCAACACTGGACCTGATGCCGACCCTAGCGCACTGGGTGAGCGTGGAACTCCCGGATGATCGGATCTATGATGGATTCAGTCTGGCTGACTTGATTGAAGGCCGGTCAGACCAGTCGCCGCGTAACGAGATATTTTACTACGGAGCGAATACCGAAATCATCAATGGCATCCGTGTCGGCGGCTGGAAGTATCAAACGTGGGGCGATCATCCTCGGTCCCGACCTGACGTTGAAGTGCCCAAGCTCTACAACCTGCGCGACGATATCGGAGAGAAAAACAATTTGATCGAGAGGTATCCCGCGCTGGCGGAAAAGCTGCGCCAACGGATGCTGGTATTTGATGCCGGCGTTAAGATGTGGTGACCCGGTGTTCTGTTTTCGTTCGGAGCACCTGACATATCGTTCTATTGACAGGACTATGAGGTATATACACCGTATGCACATGTCTTTAATCACCGCCAAAGTTTTTACTTCGGGAAACTCTCAAGCCATTCGGCTGCCCAAGGCATTAAGGCTATCCACGGACACCGTGCAAATTGAGCAGACGGGAAGTGGTTTACTTATTATAGATCCGAAAGCTGAAACCAAGCGGATCAAGGCACTCAGAAACCTCTATGGCTCGAGCCCGGAGTTTCCTGAGGTTGAGTCGATGCCCCTGCCGGAGTCGTGATTTACTTGCCGGACACCAATGTCTTTTCACGTTATTTTCGTGGAGAGGACGAGAACATCAAAGAAAAGCTCGAAGCTAATTTACGCTTTTGTCGCCTCTCTGCGATCGTGCTTTCTGAACTGGAATACGGTGCTGCCAAACGACCGGATCTGCCGAAGTTACACTTACGGGTCACACGCTTACGGGAGATAATGGTAACCGTCGTTGACTACACCTCCGAAGATGTGGCGATTTACGGATCTATTCGGGCCTATCTCGCACGACTGAAGCCCAACGCTCAAATGATCGGACCGTATGATTTGATGATCGCAGCTCAGGCTTTGCGACTGGGAGCGGTAGTAATCACGCACAACAGCTCCGAGTTTAAACGTGTCCCTAATCTGATCGTTGAGGATTGGCAGAGCTGAGCCGGACGAGGGCCGGTGATTCGGCTCGGCGGACTTATTGTGTCCCTCACTCTGTCACCGCCGGTAGTGCTGCGGTCTCAAAATCGCTGTTGAAGATACTTTCGGATTTCTGGGCTTCACTGTCCTGGCGGTCCGCGACCGCTGTTGATTTCTGGGGCAATTCATTGGCAATGGGTCCGATACCCCGGAGCTAGCTCGGGCTTGGTTGGACGTAGGAGCGTGCTTGCACGCGATGAACGTGGAGGAGTGGCGCTGTTTTTTCTGTGAAACCGGAAGACAGATGGGGAGCGGTGGGGCAATGGGATCGCCTGCAAGCGGGCTCCTACACATTGGATATGAAACTGTCGGCATATTCCGGTTTGTGTTGGTTTGATCAAATGCCCGGGAGATTGCTCCGGGGATCTTTACGATTTCCTCGAAGCACCGAAGAGCCTACGCGATTGTTCTGGAAGCAGAGACTTTCTCAGTGAAATGGATGACCGCGTGGATGGCGAAAACTCTCATTAGCTTGTGTGCGATGGAGATGAATCTACGTTCTCGGGATGCGACGTTTACTTACCTCTATCGTGTTGGTTGTCCTGATGACTTCCGCGTGGGGGGCCGAATCAGGGAAGGAAGCTGAGCCGATGGCGGGGAAGCGTTTCGTTTACAAGGAGGTCGACGGTGAGCCGCTTGAGATGGAGATCTATTTTCCGGCGGATTGGGATCCGGCGAAGCGTAAACATCCCGGAATTATTCTCTTCCATGGTGGTGGGTGGGGGAATGGCTCGCTGGCGGCGTTTCGCTACCAGTGCCACTATTTAGCCAGCCGAGGATTAGTCGCGGCGACGTCGAATTACACCTTGGTTAAAAGCAAGGACTACCCGGGAGAAGGTTCGAGGAAGCGGGTCTGCATCACCGATGCCAAGAGCGCGATTCGCTGGCTGAAAACTAACGCCGATGAGTTGGGCCTGGATCCCGAGCGACTGATTGCGGGCGGGGGATCGGCGGGCGGGCATGTGAGCATGTTGGCTACGCACAATCCAGGGCTGAATGATCCCCGTGACCCGACTGACGGGAAAATCTCGGTGGCGGCCTACGTGTTGTTCAACCCGGCGTTTTCGCCGGGCGATAAGCAGGATCCGGAGGTAGATATGTTGCAACACCTCGATGCCGGCATGCCGCCCGCGATCGTGTTCTTTGGCACCGAGGATGATACGTGGAATCCAGGCTGGGATGCGGTGCAGAAAAAACTGGAGACCATGGGGGTGAACTCCATCGAGCACCAACTGGCACCGGGAGCGAAGCATGCGTTCTTCAATCAGCAGCCATGGAAGGATCTTACGCTGATCGCAGCGGATAAGTTTCTGACCGAATTGGGCTTTCTAACGGGCGCACCGACACTGAATATCCCTGATGGAATGGAGAAATTAGGGGGGAGCGAATGATCGCAGTTTCAGGTTTCCTAATTCGTGAGTCTTTGAGCAATGCTTCGAGCGACTTCGGTGGCTAAGTATTCGTAACCCTCGATGGTGAAGTGCACGTCGCCTTTGGCCTTTTGAATCTCGGGTAACTTCTGCAGTGCATGAGCGTGCAGATCGTTGGTCGGAATGTCATGCGCCGCCATGATTTCTGCTGCGATGTGATTGTATTTGATTTCATCTCCGGAGAATCGGCCGAATTCAAATTCCGGCACGGGAGTGGTCGCGCACCAGATGAGTTTGGCGTTCGTGCTTTTCAGCGTAGAGACAATTTCCGTGAGGCTTTTATGATAGTGCTCCGGGGTGGCGGTGAGCGTGCCTTTCGCTTTGTCGCGGTGCCCTTGATTAGGCGATTCTGGATGCCGATAGCAAAGGTCCCACAGCCCCCAGTTGAAGTGAATGATATCCCACTTCGTCTTGCCTAGCCACGCGGTCAGGTTCTCTAGCCCGTAGGAGGCATCGCGCCCGTTGGCGGGGATACGGAATACATCAGTGCGGCCGGATAGTTGTCGGCGAACTTCAACGGTGTAGCCGATCGAGATCGAATCACCAATCAATAGCACATTAGGCCGATACGGATCGTCGGAAGGATTCGAGAACGCATCGGAGAATTCACTTCCGGTGTAGAGCTCGACTTCACTGGCAAGCGTCTCAACTCCACTGATTCGGGCGAGTCCCAGCAATGATCCTACCAAGCCAATCTTCAGTATGAAAAATCTATCCATAACTGAGTAGAAAAACCGTCGTTGCACTGCGTCGCAAGCCTCCCCAGCGAGGTCGACGGCACCGGCGTTGATATCAATTCCGCGGGGTGAAATTCTGATAAAACTATAAATAGACCCAATGCGCGGTTTTCTTCCCTTTCGAGTGCTGCGTAGGTTAATGAGTCCTGTTGGTGGAGCGTGCTCTCCATTTTGTTGAAAACGTGCCCCCTTATCTTCTGATGAATTTCCGCAAACTACTCTTTGTTTTTAGTGCCCTTGGGCTAGTCGGATTACATGCTCAGAAGCCCCCCAGGGCTACGCTTAAGTCGGCGTTTGATGGCGCATTTAAGGTCGGTTCGGCGACGAATGCAGCGATCGATTCAGGACTAGACGCGGTCACGCAGCGCATAGTGCGAGAGCAGTTTAATACGATCACCGCGGAAAACGAACTGAAGGCGGAACTGCTCTGTCCGGAACCGGGCGTTTACGATTTCACGGCCGGTGATCAGTTTCTCGTATTCGGTGAGGCCAATGACCTGTTTATCGTGGGGTAAACGCCGGGGGGGCACCACCAGACGCCGGCATGGTTTTTGGAGAACGCGGCGGGTGAGGCGAATGCACTGGAGGCCCAGATCGAAGTCATGCGGGCTCACATCGCAGCAGTGGCCGGTCGCTACGCCGGACGCATTCACGCGTGGGACGTGGTGAACGAAGTAATCGATAATGACGGCTCCTGCCGGCCCACGACGTGGGTGAACGCGGTGGGAGGCGGTGACGAGTTGGTGAAGAACGCCTTTCGTTTTGCCGAGAAATACGCGCCGGACACGGAGCTGTATTATAACGATTTCAACGCCTGGCGTCCGGAAAAGCGCGACGGCATGGTGCGTTTGGTCAAAATGCTGCAGGAGGCGGGAATTCGTATCGACGGAGTCGGGATGCAAGGCCACCGGGGCCTCAATTATCCGAAAAACAAATACATCACCGCGGCAATCGATGTGTATGCTGCGTTGGGGATGAAAGTCATGATCACGGAACTCGACGTGGACGTGCTTCCCCTGACCAAAGCGGGTCAGATTATCGGGCAGGGCATGATGCATCCGCAGTTTCAGCTCGAAGAGTTCAAGACGCACCTCGATCCCGCTGCCGCCGGGTTGCCGCTCGACATCGCAGCCCAGTTTACTCAGCGCTACGTCGAACTGTTTTCCCTGTTCTACGACTGCCGCGAAAAGACCGACCGCGTGACGCTTGGGGGGATCTCCGATGATATGTCGGGGCAGAACGGCTATCCCATTCCCGGCCGCACCAATTATCCGTTGCGGTGGGATCGGGCGAAACAGCCGAAATCCGCCGTCCGGGAGATTATCGCGATCGCGGACTGACCGGTCCGGGGCAGTGCAAGACCCCGTCTTAAATCCGATCATTTGACTGTGGCTGAGCATGCTCAGGTCCGAATAACAGGGTGAAGTTGCCAGATCCCGACCTGCTCAAGCGGCGGCAGAGAGAATAAGGATAATAGAAAAGCGATTCCTCGTTTAAAAAAACATGAAGTTTTGATCTCTACGGTATTAGTTCTGCTAGGTAAGACTCGTTCATGGATGCCCTCCTTATCGCCATCGCGTTTATCTTCGGTCTTCTCGCACAGCAAATACGACTTCCGCCACTCGTCGGATTTCTCGTGGCTGGATTCGTCCTGAGTGCGCTCGGGAAAACGGGCGGTGAAGCGCTTGATTTTCTGGCAGACCTCGGGGTGACATTGATGTTGTTCTCGATCGGACTGAAACTGCGGGTCCGCTCGCTGCTAAGACCCGAGATATGGGCCGGGACTTCCATTCACACCTGTCTTGTGATCGTGCTATTCTCGGTGGGGTTCATGGCCCTCGCGGTGATTGGGCTACCGCTGTTCACAGATCTTTCGTTTCAAACGGCGGCATTGGTCGCGTTTGCGCTGAGTTTTTCCAGCACGGTCTTTGCCGTGAAATCGTTGGAGGAAAACGGTGAAATGGGGTCCTTGCATGGGCGAATCGCGATTGGGGTCCTGATCATGCAGGATATTTTGGCGGTGCTCTTTCTGACCGTCTCCAGCGGCACGATTCCTTCGGTCTGGGCGATTGCGGTGCTCGCAGCGCTTTTGCTGCTTCGGCCGGTGATGGATTGGATCATCTCTCGATCCGGCCATGGAGAGCTTATTACGCTGTGCGGATTATTTTTTGCGCTCGTGGCTGGGGCCAAGGGATTCGAATCGGTCGGGCTCAAGGCTGATTTGGGCGCTTTGTTTGTCGGTATCCTGATTGGCCAGCACCCCAAATCCAAGGAGTTGAGTAAGTCGTTGGGATCGATCATCGATATTCTGTTGATCGGGTTCTTTCTGAGCATCGGGCTGAAGGGGTTGCCGGACTGGACGGGGCTGGGGATTGCGGTGGGGCTGACGATGTTGGTGCCGATTAAAGGGGCATTACTTTTGGGTCTGCTGACGCGTTTTCATCTGCGGGTGCGCACCTCGTGGATGTCGACATTGACCTTGGTGACTTATAGTGAATTTGGACTGATTGTGATGGCCGTAGGAGTGAAGAAGGACTGGGTGGGCGGCGAGTGGCTAACGATTGTGGCGATCGCGCTTTCACTCAGTATTTTGGTGGCGGCCCCACTCAATCGGGCAGCCGAAGCGCTCTATGAGAAATTTGCCCGCTGGTTGCATCCTTGGGAGACGTCGGGCCGACATCCGGATGACATCGTGGTGCCCGATAAAGGGGAGCAGATCGCGATCTTTGGGATGGGACGGGTTGGGTTATCGACTTACAAATATCTCGATCGTCGTTATCCGAATCGGGTCATTGCTTTTGACCGGGATCCCAGTTCGGTGGACCGGCACATCCTGGAAGGGCGCAACGTGGTGTTGGCGGATGCCACGGATGCGGATTTTTGGAATCAGGTCAAAACGCGGGAGCACCACTTCGAACTTGTGGTGCTGGCGATGCCCAAGCACACGGTGAACCTACATGCGGCGGAAACTCTACGTCGGCTGGACTACGAAGGGGTGGTGGTGGCGACCGCTAAGTTTGATGATGAAGTCCGGGAGCTACGCGAACGCGGCATCGATACGGCGTTTAATCTCTACACGGAAGCGGGCACCGGATTTGCGCATTACGTCTCCAACGTGTTCCACCACCAACGCCCCGATTTGCACGGTAACTTTCTGCACCGCGAAACGGAAAATTCCTAGAATTCACGAAAGGAAATCGGAAATCACCACTGCGATTGCTTTCAGCCAATGTCGGGAGGTCCGGGGGGTAAGCGCACCAGCTGGGTAAGAGCCGCCACTGGGACACCAAGGTGTCGCCGGGGCTGGGATTGAATTGCGATGGGACTGATCACTGCACCGCGGGCGGGGGATTGTCACGTGACGATTTCGTTCGTTCGCGATGAGTAGATGCCGCTGAAGCCCGAGGGCGATAAGGGTGATTTTAAGGTGGTTACGATGTTTCAGGGATAAGATGATGAGTGCGAGGTTGACCTGTATCGTGAAGAGACGATTTCTGCCAGCGTTAGCCTTGCGGGGCACCCCCTTAGTCGGCAGAGACTTGGGCCGCTCTTTCCGTTTTTTAGATTTGTTTACCTATGAAATCTTTATCCCGTTCTCTCATTCTTGGCCTGATAGGTCTGAGTCTTTCGTTACTCGCTGGTGCGGCAACCGAGCGAAATATCCTGCTGATCGTCACCGATGACCAGAGTCAGACGTTGGGCTGTTACGGTGATCCAGTCGCGGCTACGCCCGCGATCGATGGATTGGCCAAGCAGAGCACCGTCTTCACGCGGGCGTATGCCACAACGGCCAGCTGCAGTGCCAGCCGTTCGGTGATTTTGAGCGGGGTTTACAATCATGCGAACGGGCAGTTTGGACACGCCCACAATTATCATAAATTCACGACTTTTCAGGATGTGGTGAGTCTGTCGCTGCCCAACGCGTTGGGCCGGCTCGGCTACCGCACGGCGCGGGTGGGTAAGTATCACGTGGCGCCGGAGTCGGTGTATCGATTCCAGACCGTGATTCAGGATAAATTTCCCGGACGGAACAATGTCGCGATGGCCGATGCGTGTGCGGATTTTATTGGAGCTGAGGACGATCGGCCGTTCTTCCTCTACTACGCGACCAGTGATCCTCACCGCGGTCCTGAAAACGATACGTCATCCGGAGATCGGCTGCCGGCCAACCTATTTGGTAATCTTCCCGACGACGGAGAATTTGTGGGGGTGGAGGAGGTTTTCTATGAACCCGATGATGTGGTGGTCCCGCCGTTTTTGCCAGATACTCCGGAGTCGCGCAAAGAACTCGCGCAGTATTACCAATCCGTGGCCCGGGTGGATCAAGGCGTCGCACGATTGTTCAAGCACCTGAAGGCAGCGGGACTGTTTGAAAAAACCATGATCGTCTTCACGGCGGATCATGGCATGGCCTTTCCCGGCGCGAAGACGACGACCTACGAGGCGGGGTTACAGGTGCCGTTTGTCGTCTATAATCCTTACGGCAAACGACAGCACGTGAAGAATGACGCGTTGATCAATCACGCCGATATTGCGCCATCCTTGATCGATTTCGCGCAAGGATTGGACCGCGAACTTAATCGGCCGAAAGCGTGGATCGATCCGGCGGATTACTGGGCGCAGTATCCGGAGCAAGCCCTGGACAATCGAAATGCCGGACTGCCCTTTGATCGTTACCATGGTCGTTCGTGGCTGGCACAACTCGGGACGACGGATGCGGGTGATCGCAACATGACGTTTGCGTCGCATACGTTTCACGAAATCACGATGTATTACCCCATGCGCGTGGTGTTGGACCGAGACTACAAACTGATCTGGAACGTGGCGCATGACCTCGCGTATCCCTTCGCCTCGGACCTCTGGGCCGCCTCGACGTGGCAGGCTCAATTTGAACAAGGCGAAGACACTCCCTACGGCACGAAAACGGTCGGAGACTACGTGCATCGTCCTGCCTTCGAGTTGTTTGATTTGAGAGTGGATCCGTGGGAGGGAAACAACCTCGCCGAAGACCCCAAGTATGCCGATGTGCTGGCTTCGTATAAAGAAAAGTTAAAGACGTTTCAGCGCGAAACAGATGATCCGTGGATCCTCAAATGGCGGTATGAGTAGGGGGGAGGATCCACTCTGGACCTGCATCGCGGCAGTCGCACTTTTCATGTCTGAGGCTTTCGTTTGATCCAAAATCATCCACCCTGGTGGATTTATTCCGAGGCTTTTGGCGTGGTATTGAGTCGGACCGTTGGGCTGTAGGAGGGGGGAATTACCTGAAAATTACCTGGTTTAATAATTTATATAATATTGGTATAGAGTTATTTGAGTGATACGGACAAGAGTCGAGTAATTTCTCCCTGAGCTCGATCGGCGCGAGGGTTCCGTTTGCTAAGCTCTGCCAAGGAATCAGCAGACGCCCTTGAGGCGTTTCTTAAGGCTATGCCTCAGCCAAGGCCTCCTCTGACGAGCTCTATTGAACTTTTGCGTCAATTCTCAAAAGCAGATGGGGTTGTGGCTAAGGTGCCAGATGCCGAGATACTGCCCCGAGCTTTGACGGCGGCCCTAGAATCCGCTCAGCGCACGCTGGCGGAATCGAGGTGGCGAGAAGAGAACCCAAGCCAGAGCGAATTCCCCATCGAAATTCAGGAGCTGTTCAAGAAATGGTCCGCCGATAATGGGCGAAAGGGCGGGAGCGGGCCAGTAGGGGGAGCAGTGGACGAGAATTCGTGATCGTTGATCGGCCGGGTGTAACCGGGACGTTTTACTTGGATTCCCCTGAGGTGTTTACCCTAGAAATTAGTCCAAAGAGCGGTGTTTTTCGCGAAATCGGATGCTAACAACGACTTAACCCACGAGAGGGCTTTACAGATTTTTGAGATTTAACTGTATGGGTTGCGCCGGCTTTCCCGTTTCCTTCGGCATAAAGTTTCTCCCCCATTGTTTGAATCCGTCATAGTCGACTCAAGCTTGGTTACTCAGATAGGCGCCACTTCCGACACTAAATCATGAACAAGAAGACGCTCACCGAGGCGGACATCCGCACCAAGTTCATCACGCCAGCCCTCGATAAAGACAAACAGGGGGCTTGGGACGTCATGACTCAGCTACTGGAAGAGCATTACTTTACCAAGGGACGCGTCATCGTGCGGGGGCAAACCGTCCACCGGGGGGAAGCCAAAAAGGCCGATTATCTCCTCTTTTACAAACCCAACATCCCCCTCGCAGTCATCGAGGCGAAGGACAACAACCACTCTGTTGGGGCCGGCATGCAACAGGCACTGGACTACGCTGAGACACTCGACCTGCCCTTTGCCTACAGCTCCAACGGCGACGCCTTCATTGAGCATGATCGGACGCCCGGAGCCAACCCAGTCGAACGAGAGATCCCTCTCGACCAATTCCCTGGCCCGGACGAGCTATGGCAGCGCCTTCGTATTTCCAAGGGATACACCGTCGAGCAGGAGTCCATTGCATCCTTCGACTACTACGATGACGGCTCAGGTAAGACACCACGTTACTACCAGACCAACGCCATCAACCGCGCCGTGGATGCAATCGCCCGCGGGGAGAACCGACTCCTGCTCGTCATGGCGACCGGCACCGGGAAAACCTACACCGCTTTCCAAATCATCTGGCGGCTGTGGAAATCCGGTGCCAAGAAGCGCATACTTTTCCTGGTCGATCGCAACATTCTCGCGGACCAGACCAAGACCAATGATTTCAAGCCGTTCGGCACGGCCATGACCAAGATCACCAACCGCACGGTCGACAAATCTTACGAGATCTACCTCTGCCTCTACCAGGCTGTCACCGGCATCGAGGAAGCCAGCAACATCTACAAGCAGTTCTCGCCGGACTTTTTCGACCTGATCATCGTCGACGAGTGCCATCGTGGCAGCGCCGCCGCCGATGCCGCCTGGCGTCAAGTGTTGGAATATTTCACCACTGCGACCCAGATCGGACTCACCGCCACCCCGAAGGAAACCAAGGAAGTCTCGAACATCGAATATTTCGGCGAGCCAATCTATACCTACTCCCTGCGCCAGGGCATTAGCGACGGATTCCTTGCACCTTACAAGGTGGTGCGCATCGGCCTCGATAAGGATCTCGATGGCTGGCGACCCGAAGCCGGAAAACTGGATAAATACGGAAACGAAATCGAAGACCGCGAATACAACGAACGTGACTTCGATCGAAACATGGTGCTCGAAAAGCGCACCGAGCTTGTCGCCGGTAAGATCACCGAATTTTTGGAGGCCACTAATCGATACGCTAAGACCATCGTCTTTTGCGAAAACATCGATCACGCCGAGCGGATGCGGCAGGCCCTAGTCAACGCCAACCCCGACCTCGCCGGCGAAAATAGCAAATACGTGATGCGCATCACGGGTGACAATCCCGAGGGCAAGGCCCAGCTCGATAACTTCATCGACCCTGAATCCACCTATCCGGTCATTGCGACGACTTCGCAACTCATGTCGACGGGGGTCGATGCCCAGACCTGCCACCTCATCGTGCTGGATAAACGGATCGGCAGCATGACCGAATTTAAGCAAATTATAGGCCGAGGCACTCGGATCAACGAGGACTACGACAAACTCTTTTTCACCATCATGGACTTCAAACGCGCCACGGCGCTTTTTGCGGATCCGGACTTTGATGGTGATCCCGTGCAGATATACGAGCCCGGGCCAGACGATGAAGTGGTCCCTCCCGACGACGACGTTGTGGACGAACCTCCAGGGCCATATGGAGGCGATATTCTCGTGGATCCTCCGCCGCCGGTGGGACCGGGCGGTGAGGGAGGCGAGCTGATCACCCGTTATTACGTCGATGATGTTCCGGTTGAAGTCGCGGTGGAGCGCGTGCTCTACTACGACGAAAACGGCGATCTCATTACGGAATCACTCAAGGACTACACCCGGAAAAACGTCCATAAATCCTACGCATCCCTAGATGAGTTTCTGGCCAAGTGGAACGCAGCTGATCGCAAAAACGCCGTAATCGACGAGCTGGTCAAACAGGGCGTTTTCGTCGATGAGCTCCTAAAGGAAGAGGGACCGGATTTGGACATCTTCGATCTCATCTGCCATGTCGCTTTCGACCAACCGCCCCTGACTCGGCAAGAACGCGCCAACGGCGTAAAGAAAAGGAATGTGTTCGGAAAATATGGCGATCAAGCCCGTGCGGTGCTGGAAGCCCTACTCGATAAGTATGCCGATAGTGGAATCCAAACCGTGGAGTCCATGGAGATCCTCAAGGTTGATCCCCTCCGCGGCTTCGGCACGCCCATAGAAATCGTCCAGTTCTTTGGCGGCAAAGATGCCTACCGGGACGCGATTCGCGACCTCGAAAATGCGCTCTACGAAGCGGCTGCTTGATGTCTGATCCCGAACAAATCAAAGCGGATTACGAGGCGCTCAACGAGCTGATTGTCAATTGCCCGGAGTTTGACGAACTCGAAGCCTTACTCGGGGGATTCAACCTCTTTCAGGTGCTCAAGTTTGAGTATGGCGAAATCCGCCACTCCAACGTCTTGGCGTGGATTCTGGATCCGGCGGAGTCGCATGGATTGGACGACACTTTTCTCAAGAAATGGCTGATGCGAGTCGTTCACGAAGCTGACCACAATTTTCCTATATCGGCCGTCGATATCGACAGTGGTGAACTGGTTAAGGTGGAAGTGCGCCGAGAGTGGGAGAATATCGATCTACTCCTCATTCTCCAATGGGCCAAACAGAAGCCTTGGGTGGTCTGCATCGAAAACAAGATCCACACCAAGCAGCACTCCGCCCAGTTGAGCCGCTACCGGAAAATCGTCGAAAATACCTTTCCTCACGCGTCACAGCAGGTGTTTCTTTTTCTTACCCGGAGTGAGGAACCGCCTCAGGACGCCGCCTATCTGCCAGCTTCCTTTACCCAGATTCACCAAGCATTGGTCGAGAGCATGCGGAGTAGGGAGAAGGCCATCGGTAGTGAGCCCAAGGTGTTGCTGCAAAACTACGTCAGATTATTGGAGGAAAAATTTATGGATGAGTCCGATATCGCCCGCACCGCCTTGAAAATTTACCAGCAACATCGGCGAGCCCTTGATGTGATTTTTGAGCACCGGCCGGACAATCTCGGCATGGCGTCCTCCGCCCTACGCGAGTTGCTGGCTCAAAACTCTGACAAACTTGGTATTGTGATGGCCGCCTCCGCGAAGTTTTACATCCGCTTTATTCCTAAAATTTGGGACGTGCCCGGCAACACGCAGGGCAAAGCGTGGCCGAGCTCCAATCGCACGGTGGTATTCGAGTTAAACATTAGCGGGAAACGCCCTTACCTCTATATTGTGGCTGGCAAAGCGCCCGATTCGTGGGTGGAGCCAATTTGGCTAATGTCCGACTCTGCGCCGTTTCGTCCTTCTCAGTATCGGCAAAAGAAACGTCCGAACACTTGGTGCACCCTGCACATTGCGGGGCATTCAAAGATCAAGGTCGATACCGATGAAATAGCCGATCCAGCCGAACTTGCTCAGCGTGTTTTTGATTGGTGCGTAAAATCATTCCAAGAGCCCCAAACCGAGCAGGTTGTCCAGATCATCGCCGATAGGTTACCAGATTTGGAAATGGTTTATCACGCCTCGGCTATTCAAGATACCGATTCTTCATCCTTACCATTGGTCTAGTTTTTCACTCCGTCACTTCCCGCCATGCCCAACGTCTCCAATATCGTAAAATCCATCCAAGACATCATGCGCAAGGATGCGGGCACCTACGGCGACGCGCAGCGCTTAGAGCAATTGGGCTGGATGTTCTTCCTGAAAATCTTCGACGACCGTGAAAAGGAAATGGAAGTCCTGCGCGATAACTACAAATCCCCGCTCCCCCGACACCTCCGCTGGTGCGACTGGGCCAGCGACCCCGAGGGCATCACCGGTGATGCCCTGCTCGACTTCGTCAACAACGAGCTCCTCCTCAAGCTCAAGGCCCTCACCGGCGGCGGCGATAAGATCACCAGCCTCATCCGCATGGCCTTCGATGATGCCAACAACTACATGAAGAACGGCACGTTGATGCGCCAAGTCATCAACAAAATCAACGGAATCGACTTCAACGCCACTGATGACCGCCACATGTTCGGCGACATCTACGAAAAGCTCCTCAAGGACCTCCAAGCCGCTGGCAATGCGGGTGAGTTCTACACCCCCCGCGCCGTCACCCAGTTCATCGTCGATCAGGTCAACCCTCGCCTCGGCGAAAGCCTCCTCGACCCGGCATGTGGCACTGGCGGTTTCCTCACTTGCGCCATCGAGCACTTGCGGCAACAGGCGAAGACCGAGGCCGACGAGCGCACCCTTCAGGATTGCTTCGCCGGTATTGAAAAGAAGCACCTACCGCACGTGTTGTGCATGACAAATCTAATGCTTCACGGCATCGACGTTCCTTCCAACGTCCGCCATGACAACACCCTTGCACGCCCCCTGCGCGACTGGGGCCCAAGGGAGCGCGTCGATGTGATTGTCACCAACCCACCTTTCGGCGGCATGGAAGAGGACGGCATCGAGTCCAATTACCCGGCCGAGTTCCGCACCCGCGAGACTGCCGACCTTTTCCTCGTGCTCCTCATGAAGATCCTCAAGCCCGGTGGCCGCGCCGGACTCGTCCTGCCCGACGGCACCCTTTTCGGCGAGGGCGTGAAGACCCGCATCAAGGAAGCCCTCCTTACTGACTGCAATCTCCACACCATCGTCCGCCTGCCGAAGGGCGTCTTCAATCCCTACACCGGCATCCGCACCAATCTCCTCTTCTTCACCAAAGGCGCGCCCACCACCGCCGTTTGGTATTACGAGCACCCGTATCCCGCCGGGGCCAAGAGTTACAACAAGGGCAAGCCTATCCGCATCGAAGAGTTCGACGAGGAAAAGCAATGGTGGGGCTCCGAGGCCGACGGCTTCGCTGACCGTGTGGAGAACGAGCGCGCCTGGCGCGTTCCCATCGAGCAAATTAAAGCCGGCAACTTCAACCTCGACCTCAAGAACCCGCACAACGCCGACACCGGCCCCGGCGACCTCGACGTCCTCCTGCCCGAATACGAAAAGCTTCTCAGCCAGATCGCCGAGACGCGCAGCCAATTGAAGGCGCAACTCCTGGAGGCCCTCACCCGATGATTCCTGCGTTTTTCATCCTTCAACCTTCAACCTTCATCTTTTCTCCATGAAAGCCCTCAGCCGATGAAGAAGGAAGAACTGACTTTCTACCGAGACCTTCTCGGTGACATCAAGACCCGCGTCCGCCAGGCCCAGCACCGTGCCGCGCTCGATGCCAATGCGGAAATGATCGCCCTGTATTGGGACATTGGGCGCATGATCGCTGCACGGCAGGAGGCCGAAGGCTGGGGAGCGGGTGTCCTCCCCCGGCTTGCGGTTGATCTGAAGAATGAGCTGCCTGAACACAAAGGCTTTTCCCTGAGAAATCTGAAGCTGATGGTTCAGTTCTACCATGAGTATCCGCAGGCCCCGACAGTTGGGCAACGGCCCGTTGCCCAATTGACCGAGGGCCCCGCGCCAAAGAAAATGGGGCAACGGTCCGTTGCCCCAATTGGGGCACTGACCGTGCCCCAATCGAAGCCGCAAACTGCCACAGAAATGGTGCAGCAGACTGCTGCAAAATTGAGCTGGGCTCACAACGTCATCCTCATTCAAAAACTCAAAAACCTTCCCACCCGCCTTTGGTATGCCCGGCAGGCGCTGGAGCAGGGCTGGAGCCGCGACACCCTCACCGTCCAGATTAAAAACCAGGCCCACGAGCGCCAAGGCGGAGCCATTACCAACTTCGCCACGACTCTGCCAGAGGTTCACGCCAACCTCGCCCAAGGCCTCTTGAAAGACCCCTACCTCTTCGACTTCCTCACCTTGGAGGAACCCTTCCATGAGCGCGAACTCGAAACCGGCCTGCTCGGCCACATCCAGAAATTCCTGCTCGAACTCGGGCGCGGTTTCGCCTTCGTCGGCCGCCAATACCACCTCGAGATCAGCGAGCGCGATTTCTACCTCGACCTCCTCTTCTACCACTTGCACCTCCGCTGCTTCGTCGTCGTCGATCTCAAGAAAGGCGAGTTCAAGCCCGAGTATGCGGGGAAAATGAACTTTTACTGCTCTGCCGTGGACGACCTCCTGCGGCATGAACACGACGCCCCCACTATCGGCCTCATCCTCTGCCAGACCAAGGATCGCCTCTTCGCCGAATACGCCCTGCGCGACATTAACAAGCCCATTGGCGTCGCCGATTATGAATTCACCCGCGCCCTGCCCAAGGAACTCGCCTCCAGCCTCCCCAGCATCGAAGACCTCGAAATCGAGCTGACAGAAAGCATGAAGGATGAAGCATGAAATCGAGACACCCCTTCATCTTTCATAAACCATCCTTCGCCCTTTCATGATGACCCTGGAAACCTTCTTTGAAAAGTTCGCCCTCTTCGCCGACGCGCCCGATGCGGTGGCGAAGATGCGGGAGTTGGTGCTGGAATGGGCAGCAACCGGACGTCTCTGCCACTCGGACTCGAACGAATGGAGAGAAGGCGAGCTTGGCGATGTGATCGAACTCATCTCCGGCCAGCACTTGCTGGCGAATGAACACAACCACCAGAGACGCGGGATTCCATATCTCACAGGTCCATCCGATTTCGGAGATAAGCATCCCATCCCGACACGTTGGACTGAACAGCCCAAAGTCGTGGCTCAGCCCGGCGACATATTGATTACCGTAAAGGGATCGGGAGTTGGCAAAACCAACGTGCTCGTGGATCAACCAACAGCGATTAGCCGTCAGCTAATGGCAATCCGAGTGCTCAGGGCCGATCCCGACTTTGTGCACGTTGTTGTCAAACGCGCCGCTGAGCATTTTCAGAATGCCAAGACAGGCATTGCAATTCCGGGCATCGGACGGAGGGAAGTGCTTGGATTGAAATTAGTTCTCCCACCCCTCGCCGAGCAGCAGCGGATTGTGGCGAAGGTGGATGAGTTGATGGCGTTGTGTGATCGGCTGGCCTTGCAGCAGGAGGAACGGGAGACGCGGCACGCCGCGCTCGCCCGCGCGTCGCTGGCCCGCTTTGCCGAAGCGCCCACCCCGGCCAACCTCCAGTGGATCTTCCACCAGTCCTACGCCATCCCCCCCGCCGCCCTCCGCAAAGCCATCCTCACCCTCGCCGTCCAAGGCAAACTCGTCCCCCAAGACCCCAACGACGAACCGGCGGAGGCATCGTCGGAAAGCGAAGCACTCTTTGATATTCCCTCAGGCTGGCAATGGAAGCTGCTTGGAGAATTGGGACTTTGTAGAACGGGGAAGACACCACCAACAAGCGATCCCACAAACTACGGTTTAGGATTCCCGTTTATTGGGCCTGGCCAAATCACGCCGAGTGGCAATTTCATCGCCTCCGAGAAAACGATTACGAGCAAAGGTCTTGAGAATAGCACAGAGGCAAACGTTTCTGATATTCTCATGGTGTGTATTGGTGGGTCTATCGGGAAGGCCGCTGTCTGCCAGGAGCCTTTTGGGTTTAATCAGCAGATTAATTCGGTGCGGCTTGAGCGTGACCTGCCCGAGTTCGTCTATTTGACAGTAACGGCCCAATACTTCCAAGAGCAAGTCCTCGCCAACGCTTCTGGGTCGGCGACACCCATTATCAACAAGGGCAAGTGGGAACAAATTCCGATCCCGCTCCCACCCCTCGCCGAACAACGCCGGATCGTGGCGAAAGTGGACGAACTGATGGCCTGGGTGGACGCGTTGGAAACCCAGCTCGCCACCGCCCGCACCACCGCCACCGCCCTCCTCGCCGCCGCCGTGGCCGAACTCACCTCAAACCACTTCACGCCTACCCACTGATTCATGAACTCCGCACCCACCGCGCGACAGGGCCAGTTCCTCGCCTACATCCGCCAATACGGCATGATTCACGGGTGTGCGCCGGCGGAAGCGGACATGCAGCGGTATTTCCAAATCACGCCTCCGAGTGTGCATTCCATGGTTCTCACACTGGAGCGACGGGATTTCATCCGGCGCGTGCCGGGCCAGGCGCGCAGCATCACCGTGATCGTTCCGCCCGAATCCTTGCCTCCCTTGAAACGCATCCAGCACTGACCTTATCCACCCATGCCCGACGAAACCAACAAACCTACCCAGAAGCCCGGCGGTTGGAGCGCCGCCCGCAAACACATCGCTACCTGGGACAAGCCCGCGCTGCTCGCCCTCGTGAAAGACCTCTACGACGCGGCCGCCGGGAACCGTGATTTTATCCACGCCCGCTGCCAGGCGAAGGACGGCGGCGGCGAGGTGCTGGAGACTTACAGGAGCAAGATCGTGGAGCAGTTTTTTCCCAGGCGAGGTTTCGGCAAGCTCAAGCTGGCAGAGGCACGCAAGGCCATTCGCGATTACCGCAAGGCCACAGGCAACATCCCTGGCACGGCCGAATTGCTCATGACCTATGTGGAGAACGGCGCGGAGTTCACCCAGCAATTCGGGGGCATCGACGAGCGGTTTTACAACAGCATGGAATCGGCACTGAACGAACTGGCAGTCCTGTTGCGCGGCCACGCACGCGAGATGTATCCGCAATTCCGCGAGCGGCTGGCCAAAGTGGAGCAGATGACCGACGGCATCGGCTGGGGATTCCACGACTTTATCGCGGATCTGGTGGGACGACTGGAGGACGAACTCGGCGAACCATGAAACCCCTCGCCGAACAACGCCGGATTGTGGCCAAAGTGGATCAACTGATGGCCTCGGTGGATGCGTTGGAAACCCAGCTCACCACCTCCCGCGCTACCGCCAAGAACCTCCTCGAAACCCTTGTCGCCGAACTCACGGCATCTCGCTGATTTTCAAAATGCCAGACACGATACCCATTTTAGGAGCGACTCGCTGGATCGGCCTTAAAACCGCCGGTCGAACCAGCTCCGCTATTGTTGCTTGCGATCTTCCGGACGGGGGGGAAGTCGAGTGCGTCGTAAAACTCGGCGGGCAGGGAATCAGCTCCTCACCAGCCCGTTTGTGAAATCGTAGCTTCATTATTGGCCTTGGATCTTGGTTTGCCTGTCGCCGAACCGTTGTTGGTCGAAATTACCTCCGAATTTGCGCAGCTCGCCATTCCGAACTCTCAACCAGATGCCCGCGCACGTTGTGAAAATGCGCTTGGATTGGCATTTGCTTCCAAACACTTACCCGCGCCCAGATTATTTACCAATCGTCCCCTGATCGGGGTGTAATTAGAAGTGATGGTATAAATGCAAATGATTGTACTGTACCCCGTGATAGAAGTATGCTGAACACTTGGGATGAATTCAAAACAAACGGTTGAACTAAGAGAACGGGACAATGCCGAA
>Ga0209491_10003515_pt1 | contig 25719 bp, 24 predicted proteins | sample BON02_FD_187213 | JGI IMG/M metagenome (GOLD analysis project Ga0209491, IMG submission 187213) | Freshwater microbial communities from Lake Bonney liftoff mats and glacier meltwater in Antarctica - BON-02 (SPAdes) (version 2) | ecosystem: Environmental > Aquatic > Freshwater > Ice > Glacier...
TTCAGTAATGCGAACTCCAGGCGATAGCGTGCCTTCAATAATCTTTTCTTTTATGTTTTGGTAGATTTTGCTCGCAACGGTTTCCATTGTCTGGTGTTTTCCAAAATAGGTTTTGCATCAAAGCTTCGATTGTTAATTCAAACTCAATTGTGCACAATCATGTTCAATAACGGTGATTATTTTTATAAATTAAGGGTAATTACCAATTATTAGGGCGTTGTTTTAAGGCTATTGTGCACAATAGGGTCAGTTATAGGCCCTTATACCGGAGACAAAAAATGAATTTACTTAAAAAAGTTGGGTTTTCACTGGCCATTGCAGTGAGTGCAACATGTGTAAAAGCTGAACAAATATCAGTAACACATTGGGGGGTGCTACTTTATGGCGCACCTTATGCAGTTGCGATGGAAAAGGGTTACTTCAAAGCAGCAGGCGCTGACGTTGACGGCATTGTGACGTCTAAAGGTGGGGGAACAACAGTGCGGAATGTGATTCAAGGAGGCTTGCCTTACGGTGAAGTATCTTTGGGTGCGGCGATTGCAGCAGCTCGTGAAGGCCTTGATATCGTCATTGTTAATTCGGGCGCACAAAATTTAGCAGATTTAGTATGGGTAACTTTACCTGATTCAGAAGTCAAAACTTTGAAAGATCTTCAAGGTAAAAAATTAGCTTATACCAGCCCTAAAAGTGTGACAGATATGGTTACGACAATGGTTGTTGATGCGCAAGGCTTAAAAGATGTGAACCGAGTCGCAGTGGGCGGTATTGGTGCTCAGATGACAGCTTTACAACAAAAAGGCGTCGACGCAGCATTTTTGGGTGAACCTATCTATTCCAAAAACAAAGACAAATTTCGAGTTTTGTTTTTTGCAAAAGACTATTTGCCTGACCCCAATATGACTCAAACAGTAGGTATTACAACGTCTGCGTTTGCAAAAGCCAACCCACAAAAACTGAAAGCGATTATTGAAGGGCGCCGTCAGGGTGTAGAGTTTATCTACAAAAACCCTAAAGAGGCCGCTGCGATTGTGGCAAAAGTCTACGATATGGATCCTGCAGTCATGCAAGAGGCGATGGAAAATCTAGTGAAAGCCAAGTATTGGAGCCCAGGTGAAATTGACATCAAAGGCGTTAACAACATGTCTCAAGGCTTAAAACTTATGGGTGTTATTCAAGATACCCCTGAGTGGGGCAAGTTAATTGACACACAGTATTTGCAAAAATGAAAGGTGTTCATGTCGCAGTGAGTGATTTGACGCGAACCTTTGAAAGCGTGCATGGACAAAACCCTGTGCACGCTTTGGGCCCTGTTAGTTTTCATATCAACCCGGGTGAATTTCTGTCTGTGGTGGGCCCGTCTGGTTGCGGTAAATCAACTTTAATGGAATGCATAGCGGGTTTAACAACACCCACATCAGGTCGTATTGTGGTGGGTGATGTGACTGTTTCAGGTGAAGTGCCTTCTGGTGTGGGCGTTGTCTTTCAAGAAAATGCGGCATTCCCTTGGTTAACCGTTGATGAAAACATCAGCTTTGGTTTAAAACATAGCAATGTGACTTTGCCGGCTAATGAAATACGTAATCGTGTCGATGAAGCAATTGAACTCATTGGATTACAAGCTTTTAAATCGCATTATCCCTCTCAATTATCAGGTGGTATGCGACAAAGGGTTGCAATTGCTCGCACATTAGTCACTAAACCTGATTTTATTTTGATGGACGAACCGTTTGGAGCCCTTGACCCTCAAACACGCTTATTAATGGGCGATGAACTTTTAAAAATATGGCGTGCATCGGGTGCGACCGTTTTTTTAATTACCCATAGTTTAGAGGAAGCGGTTCTGTTGTCTGATCGCGTATTGGCTATGACTGCTCGCCCTGGCAAAATTAAAACAGAAATTAAAACACCCTGGTCAAAAGATCGAACCACTGACATTTCATCATCACCTCAATTTGGCCAGCTAGTAAGTGAGTTGTGGGGTGTGATGCGCGAAGAATCTAAACTTGCGATGGCTCAAAGTGAGCGCATCGCATGATTTCTCGTGTTGCCTTAATGCGAATAGCCGTTGTAGGTGTAAGTATTTTGACACTTGAAGTGTTGTGTAGAACAGGAATTATTACACCTCAGGTTGTTGTAGCCCCTAGCATCATGCTGATAACGTTAATAAATATGATTTTTTCAGGTGAGGTTACCACCAATTTCGAGTCAACTTTTTACAGCGCGCTTACTGCTATTTTAATTTCGGTTGTGCTGGGTATTTCAGGCGGGTTATTGCTTTGGCGTGTTAATCGACTTAGAAGGGTACTTGAACCTGTTTTGGCTGCTTATTATTCGGTGCCGGTATTCGTCTTTTACCCCATATTGATTGCGTTATTTGGTATGAATAATATGCCCATCATTATGATTGGTGTGCTGTTTGGCGTTGTTTCAATGATAGTAAATTCATTAAATGGTTTTGACCGCATACCGTTGGTTTATCTAAAAGCTGCTCAAACATATAAATTATCGGCTTGGCAAATAACTTATTTAATTCGTATTCCTGCTGCACTGCCACAGATGATGACAGGGTTCAAACTTACGGTTGCTTATTCTTTTATTGGTGTGATTGCCGCCGAGTTTATTTTGTCAACAAGCGGTTTAGGTTATGCCATTGCTTATGCTTACAATAATTTTGAAACACGAACCATGTATGCCTTAATGCTTTTAATTATGATTGTCGTGTCAATCATAAATATTTGTTTAATGAGTATTGAAAAGAAACTACTGACAAGACGTGGTGTGATTTGAAGAACACCCGTAATTATGATTCTCTAATATTGCTCATGTTGTTCATTGGTTTTTGGGCTTTACTCAACACCCTATATGGTTCAAATGCAATTGCTTCACCCCTTCAAGCGGTTCAAAGACTCATAAAATTAGCGTTACATGGCAATTTGCTGGGCCACATGATAGAAACTTTTTCAGCCTATGCTTACGCCTTAGTTTTGGCCATTATTGGTGGCACATTGGCTGGCATGTTGTTGGGCTTGCATAAGATGGCGGGTGATGTAGGTGAGCCGATTTTGGTATCAATATATTCATTGCCTAAGGTCACGCTATACCCGGTTGTATTGTTGATTTTTGGTTTAGGCATGTCTGCAAAAGTAGCGTTTGGCTTTTTGCATGGTGTATTGCCTATTGCTATTTTCACTATTGGCGCCATTCGACAAATTCCGAAAATTTATCTTAAGGCTTCTAAAACTTTACAAGTGCCTCACCAGAAATACATTCGCTATGTCGTGGTGCCTGCCACAATACCTGAATATTTTTCTGGTGTGAAAATAGGCGTTTCACTCACGTTATTGGGCGTTTTGATTGGTGAAATGTTTGGATCTCAAAGAGGTCTGGGGTATTTGCTTATGAAAGGTATTGAACTCAATGATACGAGTTTAATGGCTGCTGTCGCTTTGGTTTTATTAACAGTTGCTATTTTAATTGGTGTGTCATTGCAGCGCATTGGCAATCATTTACAACATTAATTATATTGTTTAAAAAAGTGAAAATTTAATGAATCCATCAGAAAAACGTGCATTCTTTGCAAATCGTGTTCGTCAACCTGCGCTTATTTCTGCGCCTGGTGTTTTTGACATGATTTCAACTCGCGTTGCCAAGCAGTTCGAGTTTGATGCCTTCTACATGACAGGTTATGGAACGGTTGCTTCTCATTTGGGTTTGCCTGATGCAGGCTTGGCTACTTTTTCTGATATGGTTGGCCGAGTTGAGCTTATTGCCAATACCTTAGACAAACCGCTTGTTGCCGACGGTGACACGGGCTATGGTGGTTTGCTTAACGTTGCGCATACGGTTAAAGGCTACGAAAAAGCAGGTGCTTCAGCGATTCAATTAGAAGACCAAGAGTTTCCCAAAAAATGTGGCCACACTCCGGGCCGTCGTATCATACCGATTGAAGACATGGTGAGCAAAATTCGTGTTGCAGTTGATGCACGCCAAGACCCTAATTTTTTAATTGTTGCTCGAACTGATGCACGCACTGCTTTAGGTTTAGATGAGGCTTTACGACGTGGTGATGCTTATCGCAAAGCAGGTGCAGATATTCTTTTTATTGAATCACCTGAGTCTCAAGATGAGATGCAGCGCATTTGTAATGAATTTAAAGGCACCCCGTTGGTCGCAAACATGGTTGAAGGGGGCTCAACCCCGATACTCAGTCGTGAGACCCTTGAAACGCTTGGCTATCGTCTTGCGATTTTCCCAACTTGTGGGTTTTTAGCGGCTGCAGCAGCAATGAATGCGGTTTATCAAATGCTTGCAAAAGAAGGCTCAACGGCGAACTTTAATGGCGAGCTATTCGACTTTAAAGAATTTTCAAAGCTGATGGGTTTTGAAGCAGTTTGGGAATTTGACAAGAAGTATGCTTAGGTCGCCCCTTTAATTTTTTTGTTGCTGCGAGCTTTGACTGGTAAAGGTTACTCATCTATTTTCTATATTATCAATGCCTATTAAATAAGGCTAATGCAGCTGCAGCGGTCATAAACAAGGCACCAAATACTTTGTTCATCGCTCTAAGATGCGAACCTGTTTTAAGCGTTGACAGTATTTTGGCGGCTAAAGCGGTGTAGCCCAACATGACAATAAATTCTGAAGTGCATAGTGTGGCGCCAATAATTAAATATTGGTGCAAAAGAGGTTCATTTAAATTTAGGAATTGTGGCACGATTGCCACCATAAAAATGGTGCCTTTGGGGTTAAGCGCGTTGATTGCCCACCCACGGAAAATCATTTTTGATACGGGTACATTTATTTTTGTTGCACCAGGCAACCCCCAAGATTCTTTTGGGCTGCGCCATTGTTGAATGCCTAGCCATGCTAAGTAGGCGACGCCGACCCACTTAACCACTAAAAATGCAGTATTTGATGTGGCAACCAGTGCACCCAAACCAATGGCAACCAACGTTAGTTGGGTCACAATACCTAAAATAAAACCAAATGTTTGTGGGTAACTCTGTTTAAAGCCAAAATTTAAGCCTGCGTTCATCGCCGCAACTGCGGCCGCACCAGGCGATAGGCTAATTGCAAACGAAGCGAACAAAAAGGTTACCCATGTGGCAGTTGTCATATCTTTTTGAATGGCCCGTAAAATAAGCTTAATTTATTTTTTTATAGAATCATTATATGACTCAACCTACCGTTCACGTTTTAGCCACTGGCGGCACCATTGCAGGGGTATCTGCCTCTTCCACTACAAGAGAGTATGTCGCAGGGTCAGCATCAATTAAAAGCATTCTTGATGGTATGCCAGAGCTGTTAACAATGGCTCAGATCACATCAGAGCAAGTTTTTAATATCGACAGTGTTGATATGACCGAACACCGTTGGTTGATATTATTCAAAGCCGTTCAACAGGCCTTGGCTCGCACAGATGTAAGCGGTGTGGTCATCACCCACGGCACTGATACCCTAGAAGAAACGGCCTTTTTTTTAGATTTGTTGCATGCTTCACCCAAGCCTATTGTCTTGGTGGGTTCAATGCGCTCTGCATCGGCCTTGAGTGCAGACGGGCCCATGAACCTGTATAACGCCATTGCATTAACTCAAGAGGCGTCTGCTGTGGGGCAGGGCGCATTGGTCGTGATGAATGATCAAATATATAGCGCGAGACAAGTGACCAAGTTTTGTACATCGGGGCTTGATGCTTTTACTGCAAAAGATGGTGCACCACTGGGTCGAATATCGTTTGGGCAAGTTCGTTGGCGTGATGCGCAGGGTAGCGCCACACAACGTATTTTTTCAGGTTTAGCTTTGAACGAAGGTGATGTGCTACCCGAGGTGGCTTTGCAGTTTTGCCATGTTGGTTTTAATGCGGCGTGGCTAAGTGCCATGCTTGAACATGACACACCAAAAGGTTTAGTTTTAGCTGGCCTAGGGGCAGGTAATTTGCCCGAAACGCTAAGTGAAATATTAAATAAAGCCAAACAAAAAGGGGTGGTGGTGGTGCGTAGCACCCGTTTGCCAAGTGGTGCAGTCACCCCCAACTATAACCATTTAGATAGCAAATACGGTCTGATACAAAGTGGCTACCTAAGCGCCGTTAAATCGCGTATTTTGTTGATGTTAGCTTTGCTGCAAACGCATGATCATTTGGCACTACAAACCTTGTTTGATCAACAAGGGGTTTAGTTGTTCGTAGTAAGTGTAGTGGTAACCATATGCGTGTAGAGCAAATAACTGTTGATGAAAAAAATCATAAAGTTGAATGCACTTCAGCAATATCATTCCAAACATCTTGCTCAACTAATAAATTGTTAACCACTTTAAAGCGATCAACAAATCGAATGCCTGCAAAGTCAGTGCCATCTGGCCATCTGCCTTGCAGGGTACCGTGGCAATACACAACGGTGCAATCGCGCTGCCACGATTGTTCTATGCTTTCAATAAACTTGCTCACGTTTTGGTAACGTTTTTGGCCCCATTGCACTAACTCTTCAAGCTGATGAAACACGGCATTACCTGGGAATCGCATGACAAAATTAGGTGCTAAAAAATTTTTCGCTTGATCAAGTTCACGTGCCTGCATAGCCCCTAAAAATGATCGCACTAAAGCTGCCGCGTCAACTAAGCTTGTATTGCCTTGACTTAGCACACGACCATCGCGCATGTAGGTTGAGGCTTCTACAATAAATGTGATGGTACCGGCTTCAGGCGCAGGAATGACTGACCGCACTGCATCTGAAACGCGTTCGACTAGACGCGCTTGTACGGTTTTTGCGTAGCCGGGTAACAACGTAATGTGTGTAGTAGGCATAATAATTCCTTAAATAATGAGTGCAAAATATATCAGTTTGAATTTTTCATCGTGCATGTTGAGAGTGCAAGAAACAGCTCAACGAAAGCTCAATTGATACAGGTCAGTCATCGCTTGCATGATGATATTTCAATGTTGATTCAGACTCTGATGGTTCTGGTAATAATTGCGTAACAATCGATTGCGCGGCAATATAACCACCTGCTATAGCGCTCAGTAACCCATTGCCTGATAAGTACCCGCTCATATGTTTACCTGAAACCCCTCGTGCTGCACCACCCGCTGCCCAGAGGTTGGGTAACAATTCACCTTGTATGTTCAATGCTTTGCAATGTTCATCAATATTTAAGCCACCTTGAGTGTGAAACAAGGCACCTGTAACTTTGATTGCAAAGTAGGGGGCTTGAAGGGGGCGCGTGTTTTCTCGGCCAAATGGGTCGGGGTAAGAGGTGCCAAGATTTTCAAGGGTTTGGCGTAATGTGTCGGGGTTGCAGGCGATTACTTGCGCAAGTTGTTCTAAAGTGTCGCACTGTTTAACTGCACCGGCTGCCTGCGCATCACGATAATCTGGAAAGTCTTGCCCCTTTTTCTCAATGGGCGTGTCAAACACCTGCCATGCCACGCTGCTGGGTTGTTGCAATACAGCTAAAGAAGCTTCTGAGTACCCACACGACTCGTCATGAAAACGTTCACCCTTGGCGTTGATTTGCACGCCCCCTTCAACCATCAGTGCCCAGGTAATAAGAATGCTGTGTGGGCTGGCCCAAGAGCCGTGACCTTGATAAGCCGCCATGTCAGCTAATTCAACCCCGAGTTGTAAGCCCCATTGCACGGCAGCGCCATCGTTGCCCGTATGGCCACCAAAGGTGGCGTCAGACATTTCAGGTATGTACTGCTGAACTAGGCTTGGGTTTCCACCATAGCCATTACATGCCAACATCACCGCATCGCAAGCAATGTTTTCCTGTTCACCTGAAGGGCGCTCAATGGTGACGCCTAAAACTTTATAGGCTTCATTCACCCATAAGGTCGTTACGCATGCTGAGGTCAAAATAGGAATGTCTTTGTTCTGACAAGCCTGTTCTAGAGCGTGAATTAACGCTGAGCCTGTTTTAGCGGTGAGCGTATGCATACGGTATTGATGATGACCGGGGTATAAAAAATCAGTCAATATTTGCCATTCAAAGCCATGTTTATTTTCTAAAAAATCAAGTGCTGGTGCAATGGCATCGGTATAAGCTTTAACTAGATGTGGGGCTGCTGTTTGATGTGCTTTGGCTTGAATATCTTGTGCCAGTTTTTCAGGGGCATCGTCAAGACCTAAACGCTGCTGTGCTCGTGTGCCTGCAGCGGGAATAAAGCCTGAAGACAAGCTGGTAGAGCCACTTGGGGTGGGGTCGCGTTCAATGACAACGCAATCAAGTTGATACTTCGATAAGGTCAAGGCAGTTGTTAAACCACAAGCCCCCGCCCCAATAATCACAACAGGTGTGTGAAAATCAGCTTCAAACTGTTGAACCGTTTTAATAAGGAAATTGACTGAGGGCATATTAGAAAGAAATCGTTAAATTAAGGGTTTAACGCATAAGCTAAATAAATGTCGCAAAGGCTGATCAAAGCAAGCATTAATCTAATTTCAACTGCATTTCAATAAAAGATTGGCATGTGGTGACATGTGCCACCGTTTTCATATCAGCCAATGCAGTTTCATGCGTCGTTTCACTGAAGGCAGCGCACCCATCGCTGATTACCCATGTCTCGTAATCACGCATGTGGGCATCGCGCACGGTGCTGGCCACCCCACCATTCGTCACGATGCCACAAACGACCACTTGCGTGATGCCGTTTTTTCTCAATAGCCAATCAAGTTGGGTATTGAAAAAAGCTGAATAAGCAACTTTTTGAACCGCCACATCAACCACAGGTAGCAACAGATCAACACAGGCTTGACCATGACTGCCGGGTGCAAAATCACCTTGACGTAGAAAAGGTCTTAATGTTTTGAGATGCGGTGAAATCATGGGCTGCCCGTCTGAATCAGGCCAAAGGGTAAATTGGCTGGCCACCACGAGCCCGTCCTGACTTTTAATCGCTTGGGCAACTTTGATCACGCGTTCGGGTAGGGCTTGCGCAGCAGGGTTGGTGCAGCCACCTCGAGCGTAAGCACCGCCTTCGGTCAAGAAATCGTTTTGTAGATCAATGATAACGAGTGCAGTTTTCATAAGTGAATTAACAGGTTAATACTAGTAAATTAAATGCGGGCTTGATGTGCGTGACATCACAGCAAACCACATCACAGCGAAGCAAATCAAATCGAGGAATTGGGTTTAATCAGTAAATTTCCCAAATGATCAACGCTTGCAACATGTTCAGGTTCTAACCACACTGTTGTGTCACCTTGTTCAAATATGGCGGGCCCTTGAATCGTGTGGCCAACAGGTAACTCAAGTCGAGCATAGCGCGGTGCGGTGACCCAATGCCCATCTATATAAACCTGCTTTGTGCCCAGAGGTTCAGTTTGCCCGGCCCCTTTAGGCGCCAACCAAGACAAATCAAATTTAGGTCGAACCCCAATCATGGCGTACCTAAGATTCAAGACACGTATGGGAATATTGTTTAAGATACGACCAAAATCATGTTTGTATGTGGTTTCAAAAGCCTGCTGTATGGTTAATTGCGACAACCCTAATAGGGCAACCGGTACGCTAACCGTATGCGTTTGCCCTTGGTACATCATGTCAAAGTCGATGGTTTCTTTGATTTCAGCAAAATGTACACCGGCTGAGTCTAAGCGTGCGCGACATTGTTTAGACAGGCTCTCAATCAACTCTCGTAGCGTTTTAATATTCAGTATATTAAGTGGCACGTTAAGCGTCTGCACGGCATCGTGACGCATGTCTGCCATCACACAACCTAAGGCTGATGTGACACCGGGGTAGCGGGGCACAATGCCCGTCACGACACCGACTTCACGCATCATGGCGCACACATGTAAACCACCACCGCCGCCAAAGGGCATGTAAGCAAAGGTACGCGGGTCGTGACCTTTTTCAATAGAAACCAAACGCATGGCACCTGCCATCTTGGCATTTGCGACCGTCAAAATAGCCTCAGCAGCTGCTAACACTGACAAACCAAGAGGCTTGCCCACATGCGTTTCGATCGCTTGTTTTGCCTTATTAATGTCAAGTGCACCCAATAAACCACCGCCTAACGGGCGTTCTGCCGCAATACGACCCAACACAACATTGGCATCGGTCACAGTGGGGTGATCATTTCCTCGACCGTAGCAGGCCGGGCCAGGGTTGCTACCCGCTGATTCAGGCCCAACTTGCAGCATGCCACTGGCATCAACGCGAGCAATTGAGCCGCCACCTGCGCCGATCGTCTCGATTTGAATCATGGGTGAGCGCACCACCATTCCAAACGCAATACTGGTTTGGCTTGCGAGTGCTGTTTGGCCTTCGGCAATGAGTGAGACGTCAAATGAGGTGCCGCCAATGTCACCCGTAATTACATTGGGGTAACCGGCTTCAGTCGCAATCGCGGCGCAGGCAATCACACCAGCGGCCGGGCCTGACAGGGCAGTGCGAATGGGTAATTCACTGGCTGTTTGTCGCGACATAATACCGCCGTTACTTTGAACGATAAGCAGTTCACCCGTAAATTGTTCAGCTTTTAAATCATTTTCTAAACGCTCTAGATAACTGCCCACAACGGGTTGCAGTGCGGCATTCAAACTCGCCGTTGAAGCGCGCTCAAACTCACGAATTTCAGGCAACACCTCAGCCGCAGAAGTAACGTGGGCATTGGGCCACATTTCTCGCACCACCTTTACTGCAGCGTATTCATTCTCGGCGTTGGCATAGGTGTTGATAAAAAATACACATACCGCTTCACATCCTTGTTCTAACAATTGTTTGGCCGCAACACGTACTTGGTCTAAATTAACGGGCGTCAGTATTTCACCTGTCGCTAAAACACGTTCGTCGACTTCAAGCCGATCACCGCGTTCAATCAAGGGTTCAAAATGACCCCGTAAGCCCCACGTTTGGGGTCGGTCTCGTCTGCGCATTTCAAGCACATCTCGAAACCCGCGCGTCGTTATCAACCCGGTGCGGGCCACTTTACGTTCTAGTAACGCATTGGTACCCACGGTCGTGCCATGAACGATGGTAGTGATAAGGCTGGCACCTTTACTTGGGTCAGATTGTGTTTTTTTAATGCCATTCATAAAACCAATGGCTTCTTGGCCACGGGTTGAGGGCACTTTAATGATTTCAACGCGTGCTTGGGCTTCGTCTAAAAAGAATAGGTCAGTAAAGGTGCCGCCCACGTCAACACCGACGACAACGCCTAATTGATGAGGTTGTTTCATTGCATGCCCTCAACGGTATATTCGCTCACGCTGTCATGCTGACGTGCTTCAGGGGTGCGTTCTACTGGCGCACCATAACCCCCACCGCCAGGGGTTTCAAGTCTTACTTTGTCACCTTGTACAAGTTGAATACCCAACATTTTTGAACCCATAGGTGGGGTATGCCATGCCCCTTGGGTGTGATACGTAAACCGGTTTAATGCCCCTTCATGGCCGCCCGCAATGCCTTTGGGTGCTGCGCGTGCGCGTTCACCAAAGATAAACGCTTGTGCTGAGTTTTCCAATAACTCAATTTCATAAATGGCACCTAAACCGCCGCGAAACTGTCCATCGCCACCCGAGTTAGGCCTGAGCGACCATTGGGTAAATTTGACGGGGTAGGCCGCCTCTAAAATTTCAAGAGGTGGAATAGTCGCAGTTGAGATCGGTGCGTTACCGTGGTTCAGACCATCGCCCGTCGCATGGCCACCATGCCCGCCACCAAAAAAACTAAACATAACCCAACGTTGGCCGGCACGTGCGGTATCGCTTCGATGACCCGCTATAGATAAAGCATTAATCGTACCGTAGGCTTGCGCCACACCTCGCTTGGAATCAGCTAAGGCAACTGCACTGAAGATGACATCAATCATGCGTAAGATGGTTTCGGTATACCCCCCCACTGGGCGGGGCCGTTGCGCGGTAATGAGTAAGCCCTCTGGCATCACCATTTCAACCGCATCAAGCACGCCTGCATTAGCCGGCACATCAGGAAAAACGTGTTTTAACGCAACGTAACAAGCTGCCACAGCGGTAGCGCGTGAAATATTAACGGGCCCCGCACATGCGGGAGATGTGTTGGAAAAATCAAGCGTTAGATGTTCACCTTTAACCGTCATGTCTAAACTGATCGTTAACGGAGCGTCGATGACACCATCGTTATCAAGCGTGTCTTCAAAGTGATATTTTCCATCAGGTAAAGAACGTATTTGTGAGCGCATTAAATGCTTTGCACTGGTACGAAGCGCTTGCATGGCTTCTAAAATAATAGGCTGACCGTATTGATCAAGTAGTGCATTTAAGCGGTTGTTGCCCAGTTCCAATGCTGCAAGCTGGCCATTTAAGTCACCCCACAAACTGTCAGGTAAACGCGTGTTAGCTATCAATATGGCCAATACATCAGCATTCATCACATGGTCAGACATGATGCGTACAGGCGGAATTTGAACGGCCTCTTGCCAGCATTCAGTTGCTGATGGGTTGTAATTGCCAGGTACGGCGCCACCCACATCATGCCAATGGGCTGCCGAGGCTAAAAAACAAAATAATTGATTGTCACGAAATATCGGTTTAACTAATTTAAAGTCGTTGGCGTGTGTGCCACCTTCGTAGGGGTCGTTAAATAACCAAACATCACCTTCTTTCATGCCACCTTGTGCTTGGGCAACCTTAATCGCTGCGCGCACGGCAAAAGCCATGGCACCGACAAAAACCGGCAAACCAGATTTGCCTTGAATCATGGTGTCGCCCGTGTGGGCATCATAAATACCATGGCACGCATCGTGTGCTTCAGCAATGATGGGGTTGAACGCGCTGCGGTAAAGGGTGGCGTCCATTTCATCGGCGATTTGCTCTAACCGGCCTTTTAATACTGCTAAGGTAACCGGGTCAAGCGTGGTTTTGTTCATGTTGATTCCGAGATAATTGATGTCTTAATTCGTTTAATAAGCCGCCGTGTTTGACGCGATTTAATAAAAATTCAGGTATGGGTTCGCAGGTCAGCGTTTCACCTTGCTCCGCGATGACGAGGGGGCGTTTTGCGTCGTGAATATTTAAGCGAACAGTCAAATGAGGGCGCTCAACAATGCTGGGGCAAGTTAATAGCAATAAGCCAACGTTAAAGGCATTTCTAAAAAAAAGGCCGTTGTAACTGGGTGCGATCACCGCTGATATGCCATGCAAAACTAATACGGCTGCAGCTTGTTCGCGAGATGAGCCAATACCAAAATGAGGGCCTGCAATTATCACATCGCCAGCTTTCACGTCTGTGGAAAATTGGGGTATGACCGATTCAAGACAATGGCGTGCAATGACGTCCATACCAAACTTCATGGCATGACCCGGTGCTAAGGCGTCGGTGTCAATATCGGCACCTAAAGTCCAAACGTGATGACAAATAGTAGTGTCTAAAAAATGAATTGGGTTGCGATCTGTTGGGCTGTTCATGCCATGACCTCGCGCGGGTCTGAAATAAAGCCCGTCAAAGCTGAAGCCGCTACTGTAAAAGGCGACGCTAAATAAACCTGCGAATCAGGGGAGCCCATGCGACCTTTAAAATTACGTGCCGTGGTCGAAATAACGCGTGCATCACCCGGTATGGTGTGGCCATAACCGGCACATGCACCACAGGCACTGGGTAAAAACTCAGCCCCAGCGTTTTGTAAGATATCTGCTACGCCTAGGTCTTTGGCTTTTTGCATGTCACTCACGCTAGCAGGCGCAACCATAAGTTTGACGTGACGGGGAACATGATGGCCTTTTAATATGCTGGCCGCTGCAACCAGATCTTCAAGCTTGGCACCTGTGCAAGCCCCAATGTAGGCAATATCAATGGGTGTTCGACCATACTCGGTTACGGCTTGGCTATTGGCAGGGCTATGGGGTGCAGCAACCATGGGGGCGAGGGTGGTTGCATCAAATGTATGTTGCGTATAAAGCGCCTGTGCATCAGTTTGCCAGTGCGCTAGATCAACCTGCGCCAACTGTTCAATTGAAGCCTGCACTAGCGTATCTTTGGGGTTCTTTGCAGCCCTTTGTTTTAAACGGTCTTGCAGCCAATTAAGGGTCGTGGTGTCTGGCGCAATTAAACCCACTTGCGAGCCGAGTTCAGCACTCATGTTTGACAGCGTCATACGTTCAGCCATACCTAAACCTGCAATGGTTGAACCCGTATACTCAATCGCTTGATAGCGTCCGCCGTTCATGCCAAAGCGACCAATCATGGCCAACATCATGTCTTTCGCACACACGCCAGATGCAAGCGCGCCTTGCCAATGCATGCGAATGGTTTCTGGTACCTTAAGCCAAATTTGGCCAGTAACCATGACGCCCAGCATTTCAGTGCTACCAATACCAAACATATAAGCACCAAAAGCCCCACCTGTGGGTGAATGCGAGTCGCCACCCACACACAACATGCCAGGCAAAATATGGCCGTGCTGCGGCACCACAACATGGCAAATACCTTGACTGTCATAAACGTTAGGCAGTTGTTGTTCGTGTGCCCATTCACGTGCTATGCGAACAATCTTGCGCGCATCATCATCAGCTTCAGGCACAAAGTGGTCCATCACCAACACAACGCGATCTTTGTTCCAAATATGAGCACCCAGCGATTCAAGCATTGGCTTTAAACGACGGGGGCCTGAAGAGTCATGAAACATCGCCAAATCAACATCACATATAACGATTTCACCCACTGAAGCAAACTGAATTTTTGCAGCTTGTGCAATCAGTTTTTGAGCAAGTGTCTGATCAAGTGGTTGAGCAAGAGATTCAGAAGGATTTACCTGAGTACTTTTATCAAATGGGTTCAAAACAGAATGGGGCATCATATTTTATAGACCTAGATACGCGCGCCGTAGCTCGTCAGAACCCATTAAGTCTGATGGCAAACCGCTAAATTTAAGGGCGCCATTTTCCATCACATAAACGCGGTCAGCCGTATCAAGCGATTGGGCTACATTTTGTTCCACTAATAAAATTGAAAGCCCTGTTTCGCGTAACTTACGAATCAATCCAAACATTTCTTCGACTAGGCGTGGCGACAAACCTAAAGAGGGTTCATCTAAAATTAATAAGATGGGTTCAGCCATGAGGCCCCTGCCAATTGCCAACATTTGCTGTTCACCGCCACTCATGGTGCCAGCCAACTGTTTGGTTCGCTCGCGTAAACGTGGAAACGTTTCAAAGACGTACTCAATATTTTCGCTACGACGGGCGCGAGCACGAGAAAAAGAACCTAATTCAAGGTTTTCAAGCACAGTGAGGTTAGGAAATATTTTGCGACCCTCTGGCACCTGAATCAAACCATGTGGCACGATGTTTGTGTAATGCGCGCCAGTGATGTCAATATCGTCAAACTTTACGCGACCCGCTTGCGTCGGAACAAGCCCGCAAATCATTTGGTTAAAGGTTGTTTTACCCGCGCCGTTACTACCCAACAGCGCAACGGTCTCACCTTTATTGACGATTAAGTCAATACCTCTTAAAACTTCTGTGCGACCATAACCGCCTCGTAAGCCTGACACTTCAAGTAATGGGTTGGCTTGAAGCGTAGAGGCAGAGTTGCTCAGCGTTGATGAGGTATTGGTTACAACGCTTGTCGAACTTGGGTTGTTACGTCGTGGTTCGTTGAGTCGAGCCGCAGCACCGGTCCCAAGGTAGGCCTCAATGACTTTTAGGTTTTGTGTAATGTCGCTTGGGTTGCCTTGAGCGATCAGTTCGCCTTGCGCTAATACCCAAATATGCTCGGCCAAATTCATCACGGCTTGCATGACATGCTCAATCATCAGTACCGTGACACCTTGCTGAGTGACGTTACGTATGACCGGAATCATTTCAGAAATTTCTTGCGGGTTTAAACCGGCCAAGACTTCATCAAGCAAAAGAAGTTTGGGCTTGGCAGCCAGTGCGCGAGCCAGCTCTAATCTTTTGCGACCCGCCACAGTTAAGTCTGCAGCCGGTTTTGTAATTTGAGAGTCAAGCCCGACTTGCAGGGCAATATCACGTGCAAAACTCAATGCAGTATGCCGGTTGGGGTAGTGTAAGTGTGCCCCGACTGCAATATTTTCAAGTACCGTTTGTGCAGCGAATGGTTGCACAATTTGAAAGGTGCGTGTCATGCCTGCTACAGCGTTGATATGTGGCGCTTGGCCTGTAATATCTTGACCACAATACGTGACGGTACCTTGATTGGGTTTTAAAAACCCCGACATCAGTGCAAATAAAGTGGTTTTGCCCGCACCATTAGGCCCGATCAAAGCGGTCAACGAGCCTTGGGGTACGTCAAGCGACACGTTATTGACCGCTTTTAAGCCACCAAATGATATTGAAATGCCCGACACAGATAAGATGTTATCAATCACGTTTACCCCGCCATAAACGTGTTACAGATTGACCGATGCCCGCAATGCCACGTGGCAGGAACATGACAATCACAATCAACATTGAACCGTAAATCACCATATTTATACCGGGCAAAGAGCCAAATAAATTTCTCGTTAAATCAGATAAAAGATGGAGTGCTAGTGCACCTAACAAGGGCCCCCAAAGCGAACCAAGCCCCCCTACGATAGCAGCCACTAAAGCTTCCACCGATGTGTGTGGCCCGAACGCAATAGAGGGGTCTATGTATTGAAATACTTGTAAATAAAACGCCCCAGCCCAACCCATAAAAGCAGCCGACAACGCAATGGCACCGAGCTTAATTAGAAAGGGGTTAACCCCAATGGCTTGGGCTGCATTTTCGTTATCGCGCACAGCTTGTAAATAGGCGCCAAATTTACTATTTTGAAGCCACCAAGTGACGAGCATTGCCGCAATTAATAGGCCTAAAATGACGTATAAAAAACCAACGCGACTTTCAAACTGTAAGTTTCCAACTGATTCTTTTAAAGGAATCATCAACCCTACACCTGCGCCTGTAAAAGGCACTGACACCGCAATAATGCGAAACACCTCAGCGAAAGCCAGCGTGACTAACGCAAAGTATGAGCCTTTGAGGCCATAGCGAAAAGTTAATGCGCCCACGCCTAAACCTACCGTAGCACTCACCAAACCAGCCATAGCCAAAGCGACCCAGGGGTTGAAGCCCCATTGCAGTTGCGCAATCGCTTGAACGTAAGCACCAAAACCAAAAAATAGAGCGTGACCAAATGAAAATTGACCACCAAAACCACCCAAAATATTCCACGCTTGGGCAAGCAGGGCAGCATAGAGCGTCATCATGACGAAGTTGATCCAAACACCTGATTCAACAAACAAGGGCAATAAACCTACACCGATGGCGAGCGCTGCAATGCCTAAAAGAGATTTCATGCGCGTGCTCCGAACAAGCCTTGTGGCCTAAATAGAAGAACAACAATAAAAATAATGAAGACACCAATTGGACCTAATGATTCACCAAGATAAAGCCCCCCGAGTGATTCAACCACCCCAATCAGTAAGCCACCTATCAGCGCACCCGCAAAACTGCCCATACCCCCCAATACAACTATCGTGAATGCAATGAGCACAAAACCGCTACCGACTTGCGGGTTGACGTAATAAGTGGGTAATAAGAAACAGGCTGCAGCACCTAGGCACGCTAGTCCAATACCGAAGCTCATGGCATAGATGTGTTCAACGTGAATACCCATCAGTTTGGCGCCTTGCTTTTCTTTTGACACGGCACGAATTGCGCGGCCTAAGTCGGTACCTGAAACAAGCAACACTAAAATAGCCGAAGCTGCTAAAGCGCCTGCAAATGCAATGAGTTTTGGGAGCGCGATAAAAGCGGGTCCAATAGCAATGGTTGTGAGCGAATAGGCAGTATCAATGGTGCGAGTGTCTGACTTAAAAAATAGCAGGGCTAAGTTTTCTAGAACGATCGCTAAACCTAATGTGACAAGCAAAATATTTTCGTCTTTGCCGTGGCTCGCACGATTAATGATGACACGCTGCAAAGCGTATCCAAACAGAAACATGCCCACCACCATAAAGGGCAGGGCAATATAGGGGTCGATGCCAAGCTTGTTATAAAGCTCATAAACCCCATACATAGCCACCATTAACGCAGCACCATGGGCAAAATTAATAATATGTAATACGCCATAAATTAAAGTCAAACCGAGTGCAACTAATGCGTACACCGCACCAGAAGTCAGGCCATTTAAAACTGAGGCGAGCAAAATAGAAAAATCAAACATGACAAGCCTTGCTACAAAATGAATCAAAGTGATGCAAGATCTATAAACTTAACCCTGCATCACTTTTATACCGTTTTAATTAAGCTTTTATCGGAAAGCGTGGTTGGGCTTCACGATATTCAACGGGTAAGATCACTTTAATATCGCCATTTAACACTTGCGTCATCAATGGGCGACCACCAATGTTTTGACCATCAATAAATTGTGTCGGTCCATAAGGCATGATGTGACTTGAAAACGTGCTTGACAACAGTGCTTGCCGAATCGCTTCGCGATCAACAGAATTGGCGCGATTAATTGAGTCAGCTAACAATGTCATGGCGGTATAAGTCATAAACAATTCATAACTAAAGAACAGGCCCATTGCCTCTGCGCGCTTTTTCAAGTCTTGTGAACGGGGGTCTTTTGGGTTGAACCAGTGGTTGCAATCAATAATGCCATTTGATGCGTCAGGAAATTCTTTAATAAACTTGTAGCTTGAAGCGGCACCACCTAAAACTGAATAAATGGCCTTTGGCGTGACTTTTTGTTGTTGCATGGTGCGCACTAACAAGGCATATTCATTGTAGTAATTGGCTGGAATCACAATGTCGGGGTTCAGTGATTTCATGCGCAACACAATATTGTTAAAGTCACGTGTTGGGTTGGCATGTTTAATGACATCAACCACTTCAAACCCAACTTGCGGCAATGATTTTTGTAATAAGTTTGCGGTTCCTGAACCGAACAACGACTCTTCGTGAATAATCATGACCGTTTTGGCGGGGCTACCTGCTGATTTGTTAAGTTCAGCCAAATTGGTGACGGCTAATTCAGCAACGCTTGTGTAGCCTGGCCCAAAACGAAACGTATTGGTTAACCCACGCTGAACAATTTGATCAGCCACGCCCACATCAACAACGTGGGGTAAATTATATTTAGCAGCGGCTTGCGTAGTCGCTAAACAAATAGCTGATGCAAAAGCACCCACCACTGAACACACACCTGCTTCGTTTAGTCTCTCTATTTCTGCTGCGCCTACTGCAGGTTGCGATTGCGCATCGGCGAGTAAGGGCTCAATTAATGCACCACCTAAAGATTTAATACCGCCTGCTTTATTAATTTCTTCGATCGCGAGAAGAGCGCCTGCCCGACACTGCTGACCTGAATAGGCCAAAGCCCCTGTAACAGGGTGAATGACCCCGATTTTGACGGGTGCCGGTTGTGATCGCCCCACCATGGGAAAAGCCAATAGGGTTGCCGCAGCGGCAGTTTGCGTTACAAATTGACGACGTGAAGTCATGAAATTCTCCGGTTAAAAATGTCTCTTTGGTTTATTAAAATTTATTACGTGGAAAAAAAAACTGACAAAAGCGGTAAATCAATCAAAGCGTGCAGTAATTTCGTTACTAACCCAAACCCGTGCATCAACATCACCCACGCGCGAAAGTTTGAGTTCATAGTCATAGCGGTCAGGTCGATATAAACCATGCAGCCACTGCATTGGGCGCTCTTGGTCATCAAAGACCAAGCGGCGGACCGACAGTAAAGCTGAACCCACAGCCACACCAAGACGGGGCGCAATCGTGGCGTCAGCTAATCGTGCTGAAATGTGTTGTTCTGCGCGACCAATTTTGAGACCGACTTTTTCAAGTAAAACTAAAATCGGTTCGCTTGAAAGCGCATTTTGATCAAATTGATCAGCCCATATAGCGGGTATGTAAGTGGTTATATGTGACAAAGGGCCATTTGTTGTATGGCGAACGCGAATCGCTTTTTGCACACGTGTTCCAGACTCAATTTGCAATGCTTGTGCAACTTGCATAGGGGCGGCAATGGTGCTGAGCTCAATCACTTGTATGCGTGTACCTAAACTCACTGTGACTAAATTTTCAAGTAAGCCACTACGTATTTGTTTACGACGAGTCGTTGACAGTTCAATTGGCGAGGTTTGACCGACCGTTGAAACAGTGCCGCGCCCAGCGCGCCGTGTGATTAAACCTTCATTTGCGAGTAACTCTAGCGCACGCCGAATCGTTACCCGACCGACATCAAAACGCTTCATGAGTGCGGTTTCGCTGGGTAATTTTGCGCCCACATCGCCTTCTACGAGGCGCTCTTTGAGCACCAAGTAGACCTGATGATATTTAGGAATAGGCATTGTGTTGGACATTTATGTATCGTGCCCATGTCTCATTGTTCTGTCAATAGGACAAATACGCATAAGACGTATTAAATAACGTTAATTTTGTAACAAATGTAACGACACGTTTCATCAAACTTGACAAAAAAGGTCAAGGTAAGTCGTTATTGATACTGTAAAAAGGTTAAAAATGAGATGTCAAATAAAGAAATGATTCAACTCTTGGTCAGTGCTGCGGCACACGACTTATTTGCTGCCTGAAGCAGCGCGGCTGGTGGGCCGGGTGGCGTATTGTCTGGTAGCTTAAAAACCTGCTCATCAGTTAAGTTGTCAGCTAAATACGTGGCATTGCAGGCACAATATTTTTCAATCATTTGTGGGGTTGCGCCGACTGGCTTGGCTTCAAGTTGACGCTCATGACATGCTGCCGACACATTTTTAAGTATTTTTTCGCGAACGAAACCCGAGGTTTGTGCGGAAGCCAAGCTTGCTATGCCTGCAAACAAAAGGGCAGCGATGAACCCCTTAGTCACTGTGCGCAGTGAGAAAAATAGTAACTGTGGGTGCAACATAAATAAACCTCTTTGTTTGCTGAAATATGACTAGTATAAGCAAAGTCTTCGACTGAAAAAACTTTGAAAAGTAAAGACTTTTTAGAAGCAAAGACTTTGACAAGCAAAAACTTCGACAATCAAAGAATAAAATGGGTAAACACTTCGCTTTTAAATAAATTAAATTGTAATTAAAACGCACGAGCCCGCTCACCCGCGGCAACTTGCATAGCAGTACGTACCCATTTAATGGCTAATTCTTTAAATGCTTCAGGTGAACTTGATTCAAGTCTGAAGGATTCACCTTCAACGGTATAGACGCTTTCACCTAAAATTTTTCCCGTTACGCTGTCTTGTAACTTGGCTTCAACGACTAGAAAAGGTTTTTTGGTGTCCATTCCGGTTGCTTTGCTTGCAAGGTTCAAAATGGCAGAAACAGGGACTAAATCACGTGGTTTAAAGCCTTCACCTAAAGTCTGTGCACCAGTAATAGCGATGCTCACGCGGGCAACACCTGGGCCGGGTTTGTCTACAACGTTAAAACGATTCGAAGCGCCTTTTTTGACAGCGGTATCAATTTCTTGACGCACTTGGTAAATGGTTTCTTCCGAAATACCTTTGCCGTCTTTAGGGGTGGTTGCCGTTTGATAAATGACAACAGGGTCAATCATCATGGCTTTGTAATCAGATATCTTGAATGATGGGTTTTTATAACGGTAAATTTTAACGCCGTCTTCTGGGCTAGCAACTTCTTGTAAACGAGCGTATTCGGCCGAGCCAGAGCCAGAATTAGAACCTAAAAAACCAGACTGATTTTCTTGAGGAACACCTTTAGAACCACTACTTGCACAAGCTGCTAATAAGACAGAGACCGATAAAACTGAACCGATGAAAACAATGCGGCGTGCAATAAAAGTAGGGGTTATGTTCATATCAGGCTTGTAAATTTAAGGGTTAAATAAAAACGTCACTCAGTTCTGAGAGGCTAAAAACAAGTCATTCAGTCTTGAGCGTTTAAAAAGACGTCAATCGGTTTTAAGAAATTAAAAAATGTGTTGTCGAGTAAAACTTTCAGTTAAGGCTTTTTTATAACCGATTTTGAAGCAAACCGTTCGATATTACGTGTCGGACCCGACACAATTAATAAGTCTCCGGGTAAAACCAGTGTATCGGGTTTGGCGTATTTAAAGTCTTCATTCACCCGTTTAACACCCACAACTGTAACGCCGTGAACTTCTCTAATGTGCGATTCATCTAAAGTCAGGTTGTGGCACTCTTTGGGTGATTGAAGCTTTGCAATGGCAAAGCCGTCGTCAAATTCAATAAAGTCAATCATTTTGCCGGTGACCAAGTGCGCCACACGCTCACCCATGGCAGCCTCGGGGTAAACCACGTGGTGGGCACCAATGCGTTCAGCGATTTGACCATGTTCAGTATTGGTGGCTTTTACCCAAATGTCTTGAATGCCTAGCTCAACTAATGCCATAACCGCTAATAAGCTGGCTGACAAATTGTCTCCGATTCCCACTACGGCGTGCTTGAAATCAGCCGCACCCAATTGGCGCAGAGTTTGTACGTTAGACGCATCGGCTTGCACCGCATGGGTTAGATGGTGCCCCCAGGTTTGTACCCGTTCCTCATTGGTATCAATACCCATTACCTCGTGCCCGAGCGATATCAGTGATTGTGCAACAGCCGTACCAAATCGACCCAGTCCGATGACCAGTACGCTGTCAGTCGAAGAAAAAGAAAATCTTTCGGTAAATAAGAATTTATCCAACAATTGGACGCTCCTCGGGGTAACGGTAAGGCATGCGACGACTACTGGTAGCCAACGCTGCAGCCATGGTGATTGTGCCAACTCGGCCAATAAACATCAACACAATCAACGTATATTGAGCCACGGGTGGAAGGTCTGCTGTAATACCCGTCGATAAACCGACCGTACCAAATGCAGAAATCACTTCAAAAATAATTTGATCGGTTGGAAATCGTGTGGTGGCAAGCAAAATGATTGTTGCAATTGATACCACCGAACTACCCAATACAAGCACAGTGATCGCTTCGCGTTGAACTGCAGTGGCAATGCGACGACCAAATAGTTCGGTGTCAGGGCGACCTCTCACTTCAGCCCAAACTAACAGCAGCAAAATAAAAAATGTACCGACTTTTACGCCGCCTGCTGTGCCCGCACTGCCGCCGCCCACAAACATTAATAAAAAATGTATGGACCACGTTTCATGGGTAAAAGCGCCCACATCAACACTATTAAACCCAGCGGTGCGTGTCGACACTGACGCAAAAACGGCTGATAATATTTTGTCAGGAATAGACATTGCGCCAAAAGTAGCCGGGTTATTCCACTCAAAGAGTAAAAATAAAAGGCTTCCAGAAATCAGTAAAATAGCAGTACCCCAAAGGGTCAGCTTACTGTGTAAAGACAATTGAGCGCGTGGCCAACGACTGCGTTTTAAATCAAACAATACGGGAAAACCAATACCACCGATCACAACACCGATCATGATGGGTAGCAACACGCCTAGATCACTTGAAAATAACATTAAGTTGTTTTCAAACAGGCTAAAACCAGCATTATTAAAAGCTGAAATAGAATGAAAAAAACCATTCCATAGGGCGACACGAGGTGTTTGTTCCCACGTTAACCAAAACGAAAGGAAAAGCGCCACAGTTATGATTAACTCAATGGCAATGGTGATAAAAAGTACTAGTTTAACAACGCTTTTTAGGTCACCTGCACCAGTCGTATGGGTCTCAGTTTGTGCGACCATTCGGGTTTTAAGGCTAAGCGAACGGTTAATCATTAAACCCAATAGGGTTGAGGCTGTCATGATGCCAAAACCACCGATCTGTATCAGCGCCAAAATGGTCCATTGACCGAAAGTGGTCCAGTACGTGCCCGTGTCAACAAGGGTTAAGCCCGTGACACAAACGGCCGAAACAGTGGTGAATAATGCAGTCAAAAAAGATTCGCTTATACCGCTGGCTGAAGCCAGGGGTAACGTGAGTGCGAAGGTTCCGATTGTGATCATGATCAAGTAACCGATCACAATTACTCGGGTTGGGTGCATGGTGATTCCTAACTAGAGCAAGAATTAGACCATAGGTTTGGTTTAGGGTTTTGTTTTAATGTACATTCTTGCTCGTAAAGAGTCGTATATAGGTTGACCACCCATTAATGTAGCCACTAATGCTGAGGCAACGCTTCCAATAAGTAAGGGCGGTATAAGTGAAACATTACCGCTCATTTCTACGATTAACAAAACCCCTGTCAATGGGGCGCGCACCACCGATGTAAAAAGCGCAGCCATACCTACTAAAGCAAAAGCGGTTGTGTTGACAGCATAATCAATAGGCACTATGAAGTTGACGCCTGTTGCAAACAAGGCACCTATTGTTGCCCCCATTAGTAATAATGGGGCGAATATACCGCCTGGCGTGCCAGCCGAATATGAAAGAGGCCCTAAGCTCCAACGAACAAGGCCTAAAACGACCAATGTTGCGATACTAAGTTGGCCAAGTAAAATTGTCTGCGCTTGAAGTTCGCCACCACCCACCCAAAGGGGCTCGTAATAGCCTAACGCACCCACAAGCCCCCCAATGCAAGCGGCTTTAAATTCAGGTGCCATGCGCGGTGCAATATTGTTAAAAAGGTTTAGGCCAAGCAATACTGAGCGGTTGTACAGCACACCTACGGCACCCATCCAGCAGCCAAAGAATGCATACAGAATCATGGTGGGCATGTCAGAAGGTAAAAAATCACCAACTTTAAAATCAACGACATTGCCAAAATAGGCGCGATAGACTGCAATGGCGGTTGCTACTGCAACCAATGTAACTAATGCACGCCGAAGGGTAACGCGCCGAGCAACTTCTTCAATTACAAACGCAGCACCCGCTAAGGGCGCGTTAAATGCCACCGATAACCCAGAGCCAGCCACCGCGGTATAAAGTAAGAATTTGTCATCACGGCTCAAGCCAAATAATTTGCCACATTGCGTACCAATTACGGCAGCCATTTGAATGGTAGGGCCTTCTCGACCGAGTGCCATACCCGGTATCATAGAAAGTAAGCCCCCAATAAATTTAATAGGTAAAACTTTAAGGGGGGCGGGTGGTACTTCACCGTGCATAACCGCTTCAACGTGTTGAACCCCACTACCGGCAGCCGTTGGTGCAAAACGAATCAACCAACGTGCTAAACCGACACTAACCGCTGCTATCACGATGGCACCGATCCAGCCGGGCATGCCAAACAGACCGTTTTGGCGCCAATCAGCCATAAGGCTAGCAAACGCGTTACCACCGTGAATTAACATCCAATGAAAACCACCCCCAACTAAACCAACTGCAGCGCCAGCCAACGCGCCGACCAATAATAGGGCTAACAAACCGTGGCCTTCTTGAGCAAGCGACTCGTCAAGCGAATCAAGCGAATCAGCTATAAAAATTGGTTTTTCAAGGGGGTCTTTAGCAGCATTTTGAGTCAAATTTTGAGCTGAAGGCGTTGTTTTTTCAAGCATAGATTTAAAATTTGGCAGGTGGCAACAGACTGAAGCGTAACCCAAGTCACATTACCTGTGCACGGTGCTAATATTGTGCATTAAAAAAAATACGTAAAAAAAGGTTTCACAATTTAATAATTGAAATACAACACAGGTATAAGTAAATGAATGCTCCCGCTTACGTTCGTCACGAAAATCTAAAACAATGGGTTGAAAAAATTGCAGCCAAAACGAAACCCGCTCAAGTGGTTTGGTGTGACGGTTCAGTTGAAGAGTACGATCGCTTATGCGCCAAGTTGGTGCAAGCCGGTACGCTCCATAAACTGAATGCACAAAAAAGACCCAACTCTTATTTAGCCCGTTCTTCACCTGATGACGTTGCCCGTGTAGAAGACC